>MDTE01137075.1_pt1 | contig 55116 bp, 52 predicted proteins | sample 811231 | NCBI WGS metagenome assembly MDTE01 (sample SAMN05326651, study PRJNA326480) | marine metagenome | isolation source: seawater | place: Indian Ocean: Red Sea | collected 2010 | reverse complement strand
ATGTTGGTGAACTGCACGGTACGATACCACTTTAGCGCTCCGCCCGAAACGACCGACCCAAGCAGGCCGGCGCATTAAGTCGGATCTTGACGGCATCCCTAGAGATTAAGACTAATACAACTATCGTTGCAATGTAAGGGAGCATTGACATGAAAGCTGCCGGAATACCAAGGCCAGCAGCTTGGGCATTTAGCTGCAATATTGTGATTCCGCCAAAAAGAATGGCCCCTAACAGCACCCGGTTGGGCCTCCAGCTAGCGAATACGACCAGTGCTAAAGCAATCCAGCCTCTTCCGGCCGACATGTTTTCGGCCCATAGAGGCGTATACACTAGAGATAAATAGCCTCCACCGAGGCCAGCCATCAGCCCGCCAAAACCGACAGCAGCAAATCTTATAGCTACAACAGGATACCCAATAGCGTGAGCGGACACATCAGAGTCTCCCACTGCGCGCAGTATCATTCCCAATCGCGATTTGTTCAAAAACCAGCTTGACCCAAGCAGAATAAGCAATGACAGGTAGACTAGTGGGTCATGGCCGAACACTAGGGCTCCAATAATAGGTATGTCAGTAAGGACAGGAATATAAATGGCTCCGATCTGATCTATCGTTTCTCCAACAAAGTCGAACCCAACTAACGCAGATAGTCCTGTGCCAAATATTGTCAACGCAAGACCTGTGGCCACCTGGTTGGAAAGTAGGTTTAGTGTAAGGAATGCGAAAATAAGGGCTGCAGCGAGCCCTGCTGCAGCTGCTACTATGAGGCCCAACGCCGCATTGCCTGTAATTGCGGCCGCAGCAAACCCAAAGACTGCACCGATTAGCATCATACCCTCAACACCCAAGTTCAAGACTCCCGATTTTTCGCAGATCAGCTCACCTGTTGCCGCAAAAATTAGCGGTGTAGCAGCAGTCATCATGGTCATAATGGAAGCGATAACTAGACTAGTTTCTATCATGGCAAGTGAATTAATTTGATCGGGAAACTATTTTATATCGTGTGAAGAGATCAAAGGCTAAAAGATAGAACAATATAATGCCTTGAAATAGCCCCGTCACTGCTTTGGGTAGACCGGCAGAAATCTGCGCACCTTCTCCGCCGATGTAGGTAATGGCTATCGCGACGCCTGCCAGGAGCACACCGATAGGATGCAAGCGACCAAGAAACGCTACTATGATCGCCGTAAACCCGTAGCCCGGTGAAATATCTGGCATTAGTTGACCAATAGTACCAGTAGCTTCGACAATGCCGGCTAGTCCGGCTAATCCGCCGCCAATCAACAGTGATTGCCATACGATACGGTGGCTTTTTACCCCCGAATGACGTGCTGCTAAGGGAGCCGACCCAAAAAGCTTGATGCGAAATCCAAATTGAGTGCGAGCTAGCACGAACCAAGCCACAAATGGGATTAACAAAGTAATTGCAGTGCCCAGATGTACTCGGTGGGGTGGAAAAAATAGAGGCATAATCGCCGCATCTGGGAACATTCTTGTTCCGGGGAAACCCCAGCCCATCGGATTTCTCCACGGTCCTTGTACCAGATGCACTAGCAGTAGCTCAGCAACGTAGACGAGCATCAGCGACACAAGTATTTCATTAGCGTTAAATCTAGCCTTTAAATAGGCAGGAATAGCAGCCCAAAGAGCGCCGCCTAGGATGCCAGCTATTAACATTGTTGGCAGTAACATGACATGTGTACTCTCATACCAATATACAGCGAGGCCACCACCGACAATCGCCCCCGCAATATATTGACCTTCGGCTCCAATATTCCATATGCCAGCTCTGAAGCCAAAGGAAAGCCCTACTCCAATTAGTACTAAAGGCCCAGCCTTTACTGCTACTTCGGACAATCCAGAAATAGACGTTAGAGGTTCAACGAAGTAGATGTAGAGAGCTACTAATGGGTCTTTACCCATTATGAGAAAAATAATGCCACCGGTAATTGCGGTAAGCGAAAGAGCTAGCATTGGTGACAGCCAAGTTGCCAGCAGGGATACATGGTTTCGTGGTTCAAGTCGTAACATCGTTGATAGCTGATTTTGAAGTATGGCGCACACCCATCAGGAGGCCGACTTCTTCGGGCGTTATTTGCGTGTTAGGTACAGAGCTCGATAGTGTTCCTTGAGAGATAACTGCGATGCGGTCAGCAAGCAAAAATATTTCATCTAAGTCTTGTGAAATTACCAGGACTCCCGCCCCAGCGTTTACAAGGCGTTGAATTTCACTGTGAATAGAAGCTGCAGCGCCAGCATCAACACCCCAAGTAGGTTGTGCTGCTATCAATAGTTTAGGTTCCTGCAGCATTTCCCGGCCGACGATAAACTTTTGTAGATTGCCGCCAGAAAGACTGCTTGCGAGTGATCTAATTCCAGTGGTTCTGACGTCAAACTCTCGAACAACTTTTTTGGCATAAGCGTTAACACGATGCCAATTAATTAGTCCGCCATATGAAAATCTCATTCTTGTAGCGCTCGTTAATAGGCTATTTTCGACAAGAGTCATATCAGCCACGGCCGCTTGGCCGATTCGTTCTTCTGGAACAAATACTACTCCGAGATCACGTCGGGCAGAGGGCCCCAATGCATTGACATTATTGCCTAAAATCTCGATTGTTCCCGATTGTGGTGAACCAGTTTCTCCTGAAAGGGCGCCCATAAGCTCAATCTGCCCATTGCCAGCTATACCAGCAATGCCAAGGACCTCTCCACCGTGTACTTCGAGATGGATGTTTGTGAGATTTACTCCATGCGGTTGGTAGGAGCGTACCGTTAGGTTAGATACACGAAGGCTTGTAATGTCCCGGATAGGCGCAACTCTTTTTGCTACTGGATCAATTTTCTTGCCAATCATCTTTTCAGCTAAAGATCGTGCGGTTTCTTTTGATGGAACGCAGTCATCCACCCATTGGCCGTTACGAATAATGGTTGCCTTGTCGCAGAGCGTTCTCACCTCCTCAAGTTTATGACTAATGTAGAGAATAGCTCGGTTTTCTATCGCTAGTTTCCGCAATGTTTCAAAAAGCGTTTCGGTTTCTTGCGGAGTTAAAACAGAAGTTGGTTCGTCTAATATTAGGAGTTTCGGATCTTGAAGGAGGCACCGAACAATTTCGATCCTTTGCCGTTCACCCATCGACAACTCATGGACGTGTCGATCAGGATCTAATCCGAGGCCATAAGCTTCGGCAGTTTGGGTTACCCTAGCTCGTAGAGTTTCAGGGCTCTCTTTTGGCAGGGCGAGGGCTATGTTTTCTAATGTAGTTAAAGCTTCGAATAGAGAAAAATGTTGAAAAACCATACCGATGCCAAGTTCGCGCGCTTGGTTAGGGCCTGCGATTTGTACAGGCTCTCCATTCCACCTGATGCTTCCAGCATCGGGACGCAAAACACCATAAATAATCTTTACCAACGTGCTTTTACCGGCGCCGTTCTCGCCAAGGAGCGCATGAATCTCGCCTGGTTCAACGTTGAGATTAATCGAATCATTGGCGACACACCCCGGAAAAAATTTACTAATGCCATCAAGTGTGAGAAGCGAAATACCAGTAGACACGTGCGACTATGACCTCAAATATTGAATGTGTGTTGAGCTAATAAAGAATTTTGTCTTCTTTTCTTTTCCACTCTTCCATGGCGAGCTTAGCATTTTCGCTTTCACATCGAATCATTGGGATATGGCGTTCTGAGGTCGCGCGACTAACCTCTTTATATATTTCTGCGTCGTCGAATCCGATTTGCGCAGCATCCTCTCGTGAATTCGAGTAATAGATTGAGTCTAGTCTAGCCCACCATATTGCACCAAGGCACATCGGGCATGGTTCGCAGCTCGTGTATATAACAGCCCCCTTCAGGGAAAAATTCTGAAGATGATCACAGGCGTTTCTAATAGCAACAATCTCAGCGTGGGCGCTTGGATCGAAGCGCGATGTAACCTGATTCCATCCTTGCCCAATAACTTTATCATTCCATACAATGATTGCTCCAAATGGACCTCCCTCGCCGTCGGCCATCTTTTCCCGCGACATCTGAGCCGCGATATTCATAAAATGTATATGTTTCGGATCCAAGAGTTATTCCGTTCTATTTAGTAGCTGAGTCCCATATTTCTATCGCATCGCGATTTCTGCTGCCTGCCCTCTTACCAAATTTGACTAATATTTCTGACAAAGCCGATAAAGCGATAATGCCGGGTTCTTTTCCTACTGGCCCGCATAAGCCTATCGGACTAGTTAACTGATTGAGCGTTAATGGCGTTATGCCATTTTCTCGCAGTCTTCGGCGAAAACGTGCAGCCTTGCTCTGACTGCCTATCAAGCCAACATATCTCAATTGGCTCTTCTGAAGGATAGCGTGACATAAATCATAATCCAGTTCATGACTATGAGTCATGATTAATGCGCCAGCAGCTGACGGAATATGGTCTACGAATGCTACAGTATTTATAGTATGTACAACATCTATATTGTGGGATTGTGGTATGAGATCAAGCATTTCCATTCTTGAGTCTATTACCGTAACGCGTAATGGTAATTGTGATGCAATAACGCATATAGCGCGACCGACATGACCACCCCCAAAAATGAATAATTCTGGGCGACTATCACAAATTCTCTGTAGGTGCATCCCGTTAGTCGGAGTAACGCTGGAACTGCTAACAACGACGCATGGTTCAATGTCCGGATCAGCAACCGAGAACAGCACGGCTGCATCTGAGTATCGATATATTGCGTTTTTTGCTTGCGTTATCCAGCCCAAAGCTTCTCCGTCTAGTTTTTCAAAGGTTAGACTGATGGCTCCACCACAGCACTGCTTAGCATCAGGTCCAAGTAGGCAGTTCAAGGATGATCTGCGCTCCCCACTAACACTCTTGAGCATTTCTAATGCTGCATTCTCCGAAATTTTTTCGAGCTGACCTCCTCCAAGAGTACCTAGGATTTTTTTCTCATTCACAAGCATCCATGTGCCAGTATTTCTTGGTGTAGAACCAACGTTACTAGTAATCATGACCAAGATCGTAATTTGTCCGGCTTCTATATTTTGAATCGCTGCCATTATCCAGTCAGCCGGTCCAACGGCATTATGGGATTCCAGCTTATTTGTAGCACCCATACTAATTTTCCAGACGTAATTCATTTACAGCATGTAGAATGGTTTCAGGTGTCGCCGGAGCTGCAAGATTTGGCAAGCGCTGATAATTACCGACGCTAGCAACAGCATCTGCGATGGCTTGATGGACTGATAATGCTAACATCAGAGGGGGCTCTCCAACAGCTTTAGATCGATAAATGGTGCTCTCTAGATTTTCACCGCTGTTGAATATGCGAATTTCGAAATGATCTGGTCTATCTGTACTAGTCGGAATCTTATAGGTGGATGGTGCGTGGGTCTTTAATTGGCCAGCATCATTCCACCACAGTTCTTCTGTCGTTAGCCAACCCATGCCCTGAATAAATCCCCCTTCAATTTGGCCGATATCAATGGCTGGATTAAGCGATCTTCCAACGTCATGAAGAATATCTACTGCAACAACTCGATTTTCACCGGTCAGCAAGTCGATGCTAACTTCAGATACGGCTGCGCCATACGCAAAGTAGTAAAAGGGCCGACCAGTAGCACTAAGAGGATCCCAATGAATTTTTGGTGTTCTATAAAAACCAGTGGCAGATAGTTGAACCCGATGCAGGTAAGCTTTAGATACAAGTTCTGCAAAAGATATGATTTGCTCGCCGATAGTAACTCTACCCATGCTAAAATTAATCTCAGATTCGGACACCCCATAGTAACTAGATGCAAATGCTGTTAGCCGTCGACGAATAGTAGAGGCAGCATTTTTTGCAGCCATACCATTTAGATCAGTACCAGCCGAGGCTGCTGTTGCTGATGTGTTTGGTACCTTTCCAGTGTGAGTTGCAGTAATCTCAATCTGATCGATGCCAACTTGCAATTCTTCCGATACTACTTGAGCCACCTTAATAAAAAGGCCCTGGCCCATTTCAGTCCCTCCATGATTTAGTTGAATGCTTCCATCTTTATATACGTGTAGCAGTGCACCAGCTTGATTAAATGAGGTGTTAGTAAATGAAATACCAAATTTGACCGGCGTAAGCGCTAGACCTCTTTTAATTGAATTATTTGCATCGTTGTGTAGCTGAATTTCCCTACGACGTTCTCGGTAGTGACTTGTTACTTCTAACTCTTCAACGAGTTTATCCAGGACAAAGTCTTCAACACGCATGTTATATGGGGTTAAATTACGTCCATTTTTGTTGTAGAAATTGATCTTACGGATATCCAAAGGATCCTTTTTTAATTTATATGCTATAGCCTGAATCATCTGTTCTGCTACTAGCATTCCCTGTGGCCCACCAAACCCTCTAAAAGCAGTATTAGATACTGTGTTGGTGCGGCAACGGTCGGAACGGATTCGTACAGTCGGATAGTAATAGGCATTGTCGGAGTGAAACATAGCTCGGTCACTCACTGGATCGGAAAGATCTCTTGAAAAACCACATCGGGCAGCTAAATGAATATCGACGGCAAGTATTTGTCCATGATTATCAAAACCAACGTCCCAACTGCTCTTGAATTCATGGCGTTTTCCAGTCATTAACATGTCATCGTCGCGATCAAGTCGGCACTTTACCGGTCGGCGAGTCTTGACAGCGGCAAGCGCTGCTAGGGCTGCCCACTGTGCAGCTTGCGTTTCTTTTCCTCCGAATCCGCCACCCATTCTCCTTACTTCTACTGTAACTGCTCTATCTGGCCATCCTAGTATGCGCGCAATTGCATGCTGAACTTCGGTCGGGTGTTGTGTAGAGCAGTAAATGTGCACCCCATCCTCATTGGGAACCGCGAGAGAAATCTGACCCTCTAAGTAGAAGTGATCTTGTCCGCCAGTTACGGTGATGCCGTTAGCACGATTTGCAGATATTTCTAACTGCTCTTTCCAAGCACCACGAGCCATCTGTTTTTGTTTGCTTACAAAACTCGCTTTTGCAAATGCTTCCTCAATAGTCAAGATTGGTTTATAAGATTCGATATTGATCTTTGCAGCTCTTACTGCTTGATGAGCCTCCTGATAGGTCTCAGCGACCGCAGCAAAAATTGGTTGGTGGGAAAATTGTACTTCTTCCGAAGCTAAAAGAGGGTCATCTCCACATCCAGTTGGGCTTATGTCGTTAAGTCCGGGAATATCAGAAGCTGTTAACACCAGTACAGTGCCAGGCGCATTTTGAACACCATTAAGATCTAAATTTAAAATCGCACCGCAAGTTATATCGGTTGAGCCAGGCGAGAGATGAAGAGTGCCTACTGGTTCAGGAATGTCGTCAACATAAAGCGCTTCGCCTGTCGCATGTTTGAGTGCACTATCATGCTGAATAGCCTGTCCAATGGAGCTAGTTATATTGGTCTGTTTGCCCATTGCTCATTGATGAATTGCTGGTGTTGTCCATACTGTATCTTTATAGAGGATTGATTGATCTTTATCATTTATCGATAAAATGAACTTTTCCAAGAGGTTTTGGGCGACATAATTTCTGTATTCTGCGCTAGCTCGCATGTCTGTGATTGGCTCAAAGTCTCTAGCTAATGCCCTTTTGGCGTGTACGAGCACATCAGAAGCAACTGACTGCTGCAAGAGTACAGCTTCGCATGCTGATGCCCGTTTTGGCGTACCAGCCATACCACCGAAACAGATTCTGACATCTTGGAATTTGTTGTTTTCTACAGTGGCAGAAAAAGCTCCCATTAATGAACTGATATCTTGATCGAATCGCTTGGAGATTTTCCAGCAGCGAAAATGCAGATTGCGATTTATAGGAATTCTAATAAGGCGAACAAACTCACCCGGCGAAAGATCTTGCTTTCCATAACCAATAAAAAAATTCTCTAGAGGAATTTGTCGAATGCCATCAGCACCCGCTATCTCTAATTTTGCTCCCAGCGCTATGAGTGCAGGGGGCAAGTCGCCAATTGGTGATCCATTAGCTATGTTTCCACCCACTGTACCCTGGCTACGGACTTGGCGAGCACCGAAACGCCGCATTAGATGTTCGAGGTCAGGAGTAAGGCTGCCCAACAGTAGTTGCGTGTCTTGCAAGGAGACTCCTGCGCCAATCTCCAAGGTGTCCTCAGTTTGAGAGACATTTCGCATTTCAGAGACTTGTCCCAGATAAATAATATTTGTCAGGCGTTTCCCTAATTTTGTTATCCAGAGCCCAACATCAGTTGCACCACCAAGTAGTGTGGCATCAGGGTGCTTGAGTAATGCGTCGTGTAAGGTATCTAATGAATTAGGCGCCACAAATATTGCTTTATTGCCAACACACCGAAGTGGTCGGGGATCATTCATCCATTCATGAATTGTTTTTTTTGCTGTTTGAGCTTGAGTCTGCCAAGCGGAAGATAAGGGCTTTTTAGAGATTTCTTGAGCTGCGTTAATAATTGGCCCATATCCAGTGCAGCGACACAGGTTTCCAGATAGATAATCATCAATTTGCGCTTTACTTGCTCCTACTTTTGTTTGCGATTTGTCGCCCAGGTCACATTGAAGTGCAGCTATAGACATTACGAACCCCGGTGTACAGTAGCCACATTGAGATGCATGCTGTTCGGCCATAAGGGCTTGTGCAGGATGAACATTATCCTGAGCTAAAGTTTCCACGGTATGCACTTGTTTATTATCAACCATGCCAAGTAGTGTGATGCATGCGTTAATTGGTTGGTAACGAATATTCCCCTGATGAATTTCACCGATTAGGACTGTGCATGCGCCACAATCTCCCTCAGCACATCCCTCCTTGGTTCCCGTAAGGCGGGCTGTTAAGCGTAGATATTCTAAGAGCGTAATATTAGGATTATTAATTCCTATTTTGATTTCTTGCTGGCCAAGAAGAAAACGAACTTGCTCTCGGTAATTGGGGATTGGCATATCAGGGAGATTCAGCGTGATCAGCTACCGCGATATGTACTATATCCGTAGGGAGAAACGAGGAGCGGTATATGATATGGCAGGTCATCTGAAATGCCAAAGCGCAGGACTACCTGATTGAGGAAAGGCGGATTTGGAAGATCAAGCCCCTCTGACTGGAAGTAGTCTCCTACCATGAAGATAAGCTCATAGGTGCCGACTGCGAAGCCCTCACCCTTAAGAATCGGTTCATCAGTGCGACCGTTCAGATTGGTGTGACCAGAAGCAATTTCTTGCCGCTGGGGTTCTACTTTAAGCAAAGTCCACGCCATCCCATCGGCGGGTTGACCTTTAGCAGTGTCCAGGACGTGAGTTGTTAATTGACCCAAAGGATAACCTCCCCCAATAATTGCCGATATGTCAGAGTAGAAAATAGCATCATACCGCCACACTAGCGCTATTATTAGTGCTTTCGAAGCGCCGAGGTGCAAAATTGGTAACATTTTACGCTAGGTCATAGTGTTTCGTATAACTGCTAGATGCGAGAAATACCACATGTCAATGACTTTTGATCCAACATATCCAAGGGACCTTCACGGGTATGGCCCAAATCCGCCGAAAGTGGCTTGGCCTAGCGGCGCTCGTTTGGCCCTACAGTTTGTGCTCAACTATGAAGAAGGCGGCGAAAATTGTGTCCTCCATGGCGATCCAGCCTCCGAAGCTTTTCTTTCGGAAATTATTGGTGCCGTCCCACGGCATGGGAAGCGACACATGAGTATTGAGTCGATCTACGAATATGGTGCCCGTGTAGGAGTTTGGCGCGTGCTTGAGTTTTTCCGAAGGCGAGAAATACCTATCACATTATTTGGTGTCGCGATGGCACTCCAGCGAAATCCTGACGTTGCTATTTCTGCTCTCAAGGCGGGCCATGAGATTTGTTGCCATGGATACCGTTGGATTGATTACCATGATGTGCCAATTGATATTGAACGCGAGCATTTACATAAAGCGATTGAGATCATCCAAGAATTAACCGGCCAGCGCCCTTTGGGTTGGTACACAGGTCGAACTAGTGAAAATACGCGTAAGCTAGTTGTTGAAGAGGGTGGATTTCTTTATGACGCAGATGATTACAGTGATGATTTGCCCTATTGGGTGCACATGTTAGGCAGAGATCATTTAATAGTTCCTTACACACTTGATGCGAACGATATGAGGTTTGCTACTACACAAGGGTTCAACTCAGGCGAGCATTTTTTTGCTTATCTGCGAGATACGTTTGACGTGCTTTATGCTGAAGCCGCTGAGGTTCCGAGAATGATGTCGATAGGCCTTCATTGCCGATTAATTGGACGACCAGGTCGTATGCGTTCCCTTGAGAAGTTTGTTAATTACGTCCAAGGGTATGACAAAGTATGGTTTTGCCGAAGGATTGATATAGCTGAACATTGGCGTATGCATCGCCCAGCATAACAGTATCTATGATAATAAATTTAGATATTCCAAATCACCGTTTTTCATGTCCACGGCCCAGTCAAATGGATCAAGCTGAATTTGTTGAATGCTTTGGAATTATATTTGAACATTCCAGCTGGATAGTAAGTGAGGCTTGGCACGCAGGATTAACTGCCCATGATGATTATGCAGATGGCTTGTTTAGCTCTTTTGTGGACATCGTAGAGGATGTTGGCTATGAGGCTAAGTTATTGTTATTGCGCGCGCATCCTGACCTCGCAGGTCGGCTTGCACAACAAGGGGAAACAACGGATTTTTCAATAAGCGAGCAACATAGCGCTGGTCTAGATTACTGTAGTCAGGAAGAAATTAGAGAGTTTTATCACCTGAACCAAAGATATACAGACAAATTTGGGTTTCCCTTTATTTTGGCTGTCCAGGGCCTTGAACGAGTAGAAATATTGAAAATATTTAGGAAGCGTGTTGAAAATGAAATGGAGAATGAATTTGATGAGGCTATTAGACAGGTTTTCAAAATTGCTCGATTAAGACTCAGCCAAATTAAACTGGCTTAAATCGTCAAGATTTTTTTCAGATAGATTGCCAGGCCTGGTTCGGCCCTGTATGATGATCATCTTGAGATGACTCTACACCAATTCAAGATGTACCTCGCAAGGAACCTGGCTGGTTCCTTTTTTGCTTTAAGGGGTGGTGTTTCTGCGCTCGATTATCTTAGCGGTTTAGTTTTGGTTGATCTGTTGGTCAGAATCAATTAATGAGGAGTTTGTTTAACATTCAAGTAGCAAGAGGATTATTGCGATGGCATTGAGTCGAGATTTCGCACCAAGAAGTATTATCGAGCAGGTTGAGCGCACCGGCATCAAGGGGCGCCATCTAAGTTTTATTGATGATCTTTCTACTGATGAGCTAGGGGATTTGTTTCTAACTGCTGAGATGTTCGAACCATACTGGAAAACTGGATTAGAATTACTTCGTCATCGGATTCTTTGTACTTTGTTTTTTCAGCCAAGTACTCGTACAAGATTTAGTCATGAAACTGCGATGTATAGGCTGGGTGGAAATGTTTTGACTGAGTCCAACCCAATGATTAGTTCTTCTGCCGCAAAAAATGAATCACTTTACGATTCAATAAGGGTTATCTCGCAGTATGCTGATGTCCTGGTTTTACGCCATCCTGATGAGGAGCGTGTACTTGAAGATATTGAAAGACTTGGTTCCGATACAATACCTATCATTAGTGGAGGCTATGGCAATGTTACCCACCCCACTCAGGGCTTGCTGGATATGTATACGGCATGGCGGGCAATTGGTGGCGACTTTTCTGCAATGACAGTGATGATTGCGACACCTGATTTGTCAAGGGCTCGCTCTGGTCAATCATTTGCACTCGGTTTAGCCCGAATGGGCGCTCGGATTGTGTATTCTGGTACTACTGGCTTGCGCACGCCAGACGTAATTAGGACGAAATTGGATGCAGCCAATGCCGATTACCAAGAATACAATGATTTGACGATTGTTGAGCAGGAGCAATTGATTGCAGATGAAGGTGTCGATCTTTTGTATCTGCCAGGATGCTCAGTAAAAAAGGGCGACCCCGGACGGGATGATTTTATGAGGAAAATGGAGGAGTACTATTTTACGGTTGACGGCTTACGCAGGATCGAGCAGAGAAGCGGGAAGACAGTCGGAGTTATGCACTCTTTACCCAGAAACGAGGGCGAATTCGATTTCGCCATCGATCAGACTCCCCACGAGCTTTATTTTAAGCAAATAAGTTTTTCTGTCCCTCTTCGAATGTCATTATTGGCAAATATCCTTGGGCTTTAAACAATATTGTTGCTCGCTCAGTTAATGAATAGGAAACCTAGAGTGGTAGTTATTGGGACTGGCGGGACGATTGCTGGTCACAGTGAATCTCCAACGAATTTATCCTACGATGCTGCTCAGCTACCGGTAGATTATTTGCTTAAATCTATACCGCAGTTAGCTGATCTCGCTGAGATATCAACACAAAATATCTTTTCACTTAACTCCAAAGATATGGGTTCTAGTCAGTGGCTAGAGCTAGCTCGGTGTATTCAGAATTTGGTTAATGATAGCAACATAGATGGCGTTGTAGTTACTCATGGTACTGATACGTTGGAGGAAGCAGCCCTTTTTTTGGAGTCAACTATTAGTTCACGAAAGCCAGTGGTACTTACGGGCAGTATGCGTGCATCAACGGCTTTAAGCGCAGATGGCCCATCAAATCTTTATCAAGCAATCCAGGTTAGCGCGTCGGTTTCTGCCAGAGATCGTGGCGTGTTGGTAGTTTTTAATGCAGAAATAATTATGGGCACTAAGGTTGTAAAAGGTCACTCAATAGCAACTGGTGCTTTTTCCGCTTCTGTTGGAGGGGTGATTGGTAGCGTCTACAATGGTCATACGTTTTTCTCCATACCGCCGGGAGTATCACCCCTTTCTGGGCTTCTCGGTTCAGCCCTAAAAAACAATAATACAGGTTGGCCTATTATAAGAACCCATTACGTTACAGCAGGTGAGACTGAAGAATCACTATTGGCTATTGCTGATCTAGATTGCCAAGGTATCGTAATAGTCGGCTTCGGTGCCGGTGAAATTCCTGACACCCTTTTGTCTGTAGTTTTAGATAAGGCAAAACAGGGTGTATATTTTGTTATTTCATCCCGTGTGAGTTGTTGTGCTGTTATGCCTGAGACAATGACTTTAGGTGAATGTGAAACCATCATTGCATCTCGCCACTTCAATCCACAAAAATCAGCAGTCCTACTGTCGTTGTCGCTATGTATAGGATTGAGCCCGCTCGATATTTTTAGCCGAGCAGAAGTTGAGGGGTAAGCAATATGCAGGAAGCTTCTACATCACTTAATTTACCGCCTAGCCTACTGATAGCCGTTGGTGGTAATGCTATTCATCCCGAGGGAATTAAAGGGACGCCAGAAGAGCAGATGACTGTAGCCGCGAAAGCGGCGGAGATGCTTTTGCCCATTCTTGAGCTTGAGCAGGAGCTCATAATTACTCATGGGAATGGGCCTGGTGTAGGTAAGACCATATTGCGACAGGTCTTAGCAAGACACCGAGTCACGCCAATGTCGCTCGATATTTGTGTTGCGAACACCCAAGGGGTAACAGCATATTTATTAATGCAAGCCTTTGAAAACGCTTTGCGTAATGCTGGGAATCCAAGGCACGCTATTGGCTTGGTGACACAAGTTGAAGTGGATCCCAATGATCTAGCCTTTACAAGGCCAAGTAAGCCTATAGGCTATTTTTATAGCGAGGCGGAGGCCAGAAGCTTAGAAATTGAGTTTGGCTGGACAATGGCAGAGGACGCTGGACGTGGTTGGCGGCAAGTTGTTCCATCACCAGAGCCGAGGCATATTTGCGATATCTCATTAATCGAGGCTTTAGCAAGTCGCGGTACTATAGTGATTGCAGGCGGTGGCGGTGGTATACCCGTTGTGCGGGATACACGAGGCATTCGACATGGTATTGAGGCTGTCATTGATAAAGATCTGACCTCACAACATATGGCTAATATCCTAGGTATCGAGCATATGATGATTCTCACTAGTGTCAGTCAGGTAGCGTTGAACTATGGTACGCAAGAGGAGCGGAAACTCGGCGAGGTATCACTATCAGAAATCAAGCAATACCAGCGTGAAGGACATTTTGCAGCTGGCAGCATGGGCCCAAAGGTTGAAGCTGCTATTCGATTTATGGAGCGTGGCGGCAAGCGCGTGATTATTGGGCATCTCGAAGAATCGTTGGCAGCCTTAACAGGCAAAGCCGGAACACATATAGTATTAGATAGCTGAAAAGTGTTCTTTAATTTAGAGCTGCAATCGAAGTGATTAAACAATTCTTTATGTTTGAATAGGGAGTGAAATTTGGTGATGACTGATGACTTAAGTTTTGATGATCCACAATGTTTTGAGCCACTAGATCCTGAACCCCGTTTACTGATGGGCCCAGGACCTGTCGACGTTTATCCCCGTGTTCTCAGGGCGATGTCGAACTCCATGCTTGGCCAGTTCGATCCACAATTTACAGAATATATGAACCAAGTCATGGTTCTTTATAGACAGATATACCGAACCCATAACCATTGGACTTTCTTAGTCAATGGCACGGCTCGTGCTGGAATTGAAGCATGCCTGACGTCTCTAATAACACCGGGAGATCGAGTATTGATTCCCATCTTTGGCCGCTTCGGACATTTATTGGCGGAAATTGCAAGTCGTTCAGGTGGTGAAGTGATTCCACTTGAAACTACCTGGGGCGCAGTGTTTTCTGCAGATCAGTTGCGAGAAGCTGTTTTGCAATATCAGCCCAAGATGCTTGCATTAGTTCATGGCGACACATCTACAACGATGGCGCAGCCACTCCACGATATAGGTCCAATATGTCGTGATGTTGGTGTACTGACGTATGTAGATGCAACTGCAACTTTAGGTGGCATGTTAGTAGATACGGATGCTTGGTGTCTCGATGCGGTGTCTTCGGGGTTACAAAAGTGTATGTCTGGTCCTCCAGGAACTTCACCCGTTACCTTGAGTGAGCGATCGGCAGAGTTGATTAAGGGGAGGCGTCACATAGAGGCGGGAATTCGTTCTACTGATTTTAAAGAGGTCGAAGGAACTGTTATTCAGTCCAATTACCTTGATCTTGCCATGCTAATGGCTTATTGGAGTCCTATGCGCCTAAATCACCATACCGAGTCAACCTCAATGCTTTATGCAGCCCGGGAATGTGCTCGAGTGGTATTGCAAGAGGGTTTAGAGCATGGTTTTGCTCGGCATTCTCTCGCGAGTCGAGCATTACGAGAAGGCCTGGTTGCAATAGGTCTCGAATTGTTTGGCGATGCTGAGCATCGAATGGATAATGTGACTGGCGTTTGCATTCCCTCAGCAATTCGCGATGAAGCCGCTATTCGGTCTAGTCTACTGAATGATTTTGGTATTGAAATAGGAACTTCATTTGGACCTTTGCAGGGAAAGATCTGGAGAATAGGTACCATGGGCTATGTGTGTAGAAAGGCCAATGTTTTGCGTTGCTTGTCTGCGTTAGAGTACGTCCTTGATAAGAATGGATTTTCTGTTAGAGCAGGTGCTGGAGTTGATGCTGCTTGCGCTATTTATAACAATGAGTAAGCCTTATAAGAGCAAAACTGAAGTAGACAATATCCAGGTATCCAGTCAGAGGATGCTTAAGGATAAATTGCAAGTGATCAATATTGGTCTGCAAAAGTTTGCTGATGATCTCGCATCTCGTGAAGTTGAGGTAGTACAAGTTGATTGGAAGCCGCCAGCACGCGGAAACGTGAGGCTGGCTAATCTTTTAGCTATGATGAGTGACTATTGATGGGTGCTTCATCTGTTCTTGCACGCATCCGATCAGGAAATGAGAACGCGCTCGCGCGTATGATCCAAGGAGATCCAATCTTAGTCGATGTACTACCCGCTGGCGAAGCAATACCAGAGCTAGCTGAACGAATCATCTTGCATGCGGGACCGCCAATTGAATGGGAGAGAATGTGTGGTCCAATGCGGGGTGCGATATGTGGGATTGCCGTCTTTGAAGGCTGGGCTGACGACTTAACGCACGCTGCGAACCTTGCAGAGGCAGGCGAGTTCCAATTCCATCCTAACCATCATTTTGCCACTGTCGGCCCAATGACAGGAATTACGACACGTAGTCAACCTGTCTTGGTAGTCGAGAATAGAGCTTTTGGGAACCGGGCATTTTGCACACTGAATGAGGGGCTCGGAAAAGTGATGCGCTTTGGCGGTAATGATAAATCTGTTTTAGAACGCCTAAAGTGGATACGAGATGTGCTGGGTCCTGGTCTTAGTGATGCTTTAAAGACTTATGATGGCATACCTTTGAAGGCGCTTGTTGCTCGCGGTCTTACGATGGGAGATGAAATGCATCAGCGAAACGTTGGCTCCTCCAGTTTGTTAATTCGCGAGTTGGCACCACGATTAGCAAGAACTGTTAGGAATCAAAGTGTATTAGGTGACATTTTAGCTTTTCTCAGTGCAAATGATCAGTTCTTTTTGAATGTGGCTATGACGATGGGCAAGTCCATAATGGATCCTGTGCGAGGAATAGACGGAGCTACAATCGTTACCGCTATGTCTCGCAATGGAACTGATTTTGGTATTGTAGTGAGTGGATTGGGCGACCAATGGTTTACCGCGCCTGTGGAAATGCCAGTCGGGTTATATTTTCCTGGATTTACCGAAGAAGATGCCAACCCTGATATGGGTGATTCGACAATAGTTGAGACGATCGGTCTTGGTGGGTTTGCGATGGCAGCAGCACCAGCGGTTGCTGGTTTTGTTGGAGCAGGATCAGCCACTGTCGCAGCCAAGTCAACTCATGCTATGGGGCAGATTACTGTGACGAAAAATCCCGAGTGGACTATGCCGTCACTGGACTACGAGGGTGTGCCAACAGGGATTGATATTCGGCTGGTTGTAGAAACCGGGATTGCTCCACTAATCAACACTGGCATTGCCCATCGGAATCCTGGAGTTGGTCAAGTTGGTGCCGGAGTTGTTCGTGCTCCTATGGAATGTTTTGAAAAGGCTGTTGAAGCCTTTGCACATTCTATGGGTCTCTCATGAGCGCCCGACTCAATAGCGTTAAACGCGGGTTATTTTTGGACTCAGTAATCCTGATGCAGATATCACGTACTATCAGTAAGTTAGAGAATGTTGAAGATGCTGCTGTGATGATGGGAACTCCCGCGAATCAGGAAATATTGAACAATTCGAATCTGCTCACCGATGATGGCAAGATAGCTAAGGGCGGTGATTTAATTATTGCAGTGCGAGCATCGGATGAGCCATCAGCACACCTAGCGCTTAATCAGGCAACATCGCTCATTGAGCGGCCTGTTATTTTAAAAGAACAAAGTAGTGATGTTTTGCCAGCTACGTTGCGGGCTGCATTAGACGATAATCCTAACGCAAATCTAGCACTAATATCCGTACCCGGAGAGTTTGCGGCCGCAGAAGCATGGAAGGCGCTGAGGGCTGGCCTTGATGTGATGATATTCAGCGACAATGTTTCTATAGAAGCTGAGGCCCAGTTAAAGCAAGAGGCAAGGAAAAGCAATCGTATAGTGATGGGTCCAGATTGTGGCACTGCAATACTAGCTGGTGTTCCGCTTGCATTTGCTAATGAAGTACCTGCAGGAAATATAGGAATAATTGGTGCGTCTGGAACTGGTATTCAGGAAGTAGTCTGTCTAATTGCCCGGGCAGGCTTTGGTATCTCTCATGCTATAGGAGTCGGTGGAAGAGATTTGAGTGATCCAGTAGGTGGCTTAAGTACATTGACAGCGATAGAATTGCTTGATTCTGACCCTGCGACCGAGCATATCGTACTGATTTCCAAACCACCTTCAGAAAGGGTAGTGAAGGTAATTACAAAAGCAATAAATCGCAGTAGGAAGTTTTTTACGGTATGTTTTTTAGGAAGTGCAGATTATGTTTTGCCTAACAATGCGGTAAGTGTGAAAACATTAAAGGCCGCTGCTGTAAATGTCACCAAAATTCAACCGGATACGTCATCGGCAGGAGATTTAGTCTCTACAGGGCGTGCCGGTGCAAAGTGGATTCGTGGCCTATATTCGGGAGGATCACTTTCTTCTGAAGCACAGGTGATATTGATCTCGCACGGACTCAAAGTGGCATCCAATAGTCCTATCGTAGGGGCTGATCTGTATGTTGAGCCTTCTGCAGGTCACGTCATTATTGATCTAGGCGATGATAAGTATACTGTTGGCCGACCGCATCCGATGATAGAGCCAGCGGTACGTGACCAGCCTTTGTTGGATGCTTTTCAAGATCCATCGGTGAAAGTTATTTTACTGGATTTAGTTCTTGGCTATGGTAGCAGTCTTGATCCAGCTGACCATATAGCAAGTTTATTGCAACAAAATTGGAACAATGATCCCACAATAATAGCGTCAGTTACGGGGACTGAATATGATCCGCAGGTATTTAGTCGTCAGGTCGATATACTTCATGCTGCTGGTGTTTATGTTGCGCCAAGTAACGCGGACGCGGCCGAAGCTGCCGTAAAATTATTGTCAATGCAATATGATTCATAATAATAGTCCTGCATCAAAATTCAGTTTTCCGTAGATCTATGAGACTGATAAATCGGAAGTTATGCGGAAAACGTTAGTTCCACCGATTCGTCCGCTATCGGCATACAGGATTGGGCGTCATGCGTTACGGGTGTTAGCAAATAGCACCCGTGGCCAGGTTGCGGGTGTTTTCAAGGGTGGAATATATCTAGATCTTGATGATAACTGGTGTTGTATAACCTCCAGAGGTGCGTCGGCCGGACCGGCAAATATTTGTACACCATTTTTTGGAGGTATGGATATATTACAAGGATGTAAAGTAACTGTTTCTAGAAATAGAAATATCATTATTGGGAGACATTTGCGAGTTGAAACGGTCACCGCTGATCTTTGGTTGCCGCCGAAAATTGATTGGACGCCGAAAACATTAAATCTTGGCCTTAATGCTGTCGATAAGATGTGTGTAGATTCGATCCCTGAATGCGGCTTATCAGGGGCAGTCTGGCCAGTTCATCCGCGATGGCGACGGCTTCCGGCTGAATATTATGCCGCAATGCCTGTGATCAGAAGCTTATCGGCTTGGCTCGAAAGTTCACTAATGTCCAGTATTGTAAAACCACCACCAACAAATTGTGGCGACTTATTGGGCTTAGGCCCAGGGTTGACTCCTTCGGGGGATGATTTTTTGATCGGTATGCTGATTGCTCTGGCAACGATCGGCAGACTTGATATTTCAGCTATTCTTGGTGATGCGATTGAGCCCTTTCTTTGCAGCAACACTGGACCGATTAGTTGTTTATATCTTAAGACGGCCCTCAATGGTGAGGCTAACGAGCAATTGCATCTTATGATTAATTTTGTACTTGGTGGGCACTTACGTCAAATTAGACCCCAGCTTGGAATTATTTCCAGCATTGGGCATTCTTCAGGTTGGGATTCACTTGCGGGAGCCATGATTGTTTTGCGAGCTCTTAGACCTACATAAGGGCTTTAGCATCATTTAATAATAATGCCAACTGAGATATACGACTACGTGGTAGTTGGAGCTGGATCTGCTGGCTGTGTTTTGGCGAATCGCCTTAGTGCAAATGGCAAACATCAGGTTTTATTGTTAGAGGCAGGTCCTCCCGATAGCTATCCTTGGATTCATATTCCAATTGGGTATGCGAAAACAATGTTTCACCCACGTTACAACTGGTGTTTCTACACTGATCCTGAACCCGCCATGAATGACCGACAAATTTACTGGCCAAGAGGTAAAGTGCTAGGCGGTTCAAGCTCTATCAATGGTTTGATTTTTATACGTGGCCAACCTTTAGACTATGATGGCTGGGCGGCTTTGGGCAATTTAGGATGGGCGTGGGAAGATGTGCTCCCGTATTTCATTCGATTAGAGAAAAATGCACGTGGGTCTAATTCATGGCGCGGTGATAGTGGTCCGCAAGCTGTGTCTGACATCAATAGCCCAAATCTACTTGCAGGGGCTTTTATCGAAGCTTGCATAGAGGCAGGTTATGAAAGAAATGACGACTTCAATGGGGAGCGCCAAGACGGGGCGGGCTACTATCAGTTAATTACCCACAAGGGGTTACGCTGCAGCAGCGTCGATGCCCACCTCAAGACTGCTAAAAACCGTCCCAACTTAAGGGTGCTCACAAATGCGTTAGTAGTTAGGATCAATTTCGATAAGAGTAATGCTGACGGGGTAGATGTCCATCACGCAAGTAGGTTACTGAAAATTCGAGCGCGTCGTGAAATAATTCTTTCTGCTGGCGCTATTCAATCACCACAAATATTACAACTTTCTGGTATTGGCGACGCAGAGATGCTAAAGCAATATAATTTACCAGTGATTTCCCACCTTCCCGGAGTTGGAAAAAACTTGCAAGATCATTTGCAAACTAGAGTGATTCACCGTTGCAACGCAGCGATTACAACTAACGATGCATATACGAAATTATGGCCTCGTATTACAATGGGTTTTCGCTATCTCCTATTTCGTAGTGGTCCTATGGCGATAGGCATCAATCAAGCCGGAGCGTTTCTCAAGACTAGCGAAAGGTTATCGAGTCCTGACTTGCAGTTTCATTTCGCAGCACTCTCGTCTGAGATGCCTGGCTCTGCTTTGCATAAATTTTCTGGATTTACCTCTTCGGTGTGTCAACTTCGGCCGAAGAGTCGAGGGACTGTGACAATTCGTTCTCCGAATGCTGAGGAGCCACCAGCTATTTGTGCGAATTATTTGGTGGCGGAGGCTGATCAACAAATTGCTGTAGCAGGGTTAAAGATTGCAAGGAACATAGCTCTACAGCCTGCTTTGGCTCAATACATAGTTGACGAATATGCACCAGGCAAAGAATTACAAAGTGACGATGAATTGCTCGACTTTGTCCGCCGAAAGGGGGTGACTATTTTTCACCCTGCAGGAACCTGTAAGATGGGCAACGACTCAACTTCAGTAGTGGATGATCATTTGCGTGTTCGTAATGTAACCGGGCTTCGTGTCGCTGACTGTTCCATTATGCCAACCCTCGTTTCAGGGAACACCCATGCGGCTACCGTAATGATAGCGGAAAAGGCATCGGATATGATTCTAGCCGATAGTAAAGATTAACGAATACATATCTCATGGTTTAGTACTAAAGGATATAGTGCTTTCTACTGCTTTTTTCCAATTGTGCAGTAGTTTTTGACGTTCCGATAAAGGGAGTTGTGGGCGATACCTGCAGTCAAGCTCCCAGCGCCCATCTAGCTCCTCAACTGAACTAATCACTCCGGCATAGAGACTCGCCAAGCGTGCAGCTCCAAGCGCAGTCGTTTCTACCATTGCTGGTTTCTCCACATCTTTCCCAGTAATATCTGCAAGAAATTGCAGCATCCATTCATTCTGAGCCATAGCGCCATCCACGCGAAGTCTAGTAATTTCAGCTCCATCATGCTGCATAGAGGAGAGCAACTCAGCGCTCTGATAACCTAGTGCTTCCAACGCTGCACGGACTAATTCTGACGGACCAGTGTCTCTTGTTAACCCATAGATTGCACCCCGCGCATTTGGATCCCAGTGTGGTGCGCCTAGCCCGGTGAAAGCAGGAACGAATACGACCCCGCTATGTTTTGAAGAGATTGCTGCGAGCTCGGCTGTTTCAGATGCAGATCCTATGACACCAAGAGTGTCACGGAGCCATTTGATTGTTGTACCAGCATTAAAAATTGATCCCTCAAGGGCGTAACAGACTGAGTTATCTATTCGATATCCTACAGTAGTTAGGAGACGATTATTTGAATAAATTAATTTATTGCCTGTGTTTAGGAGAGTGAAGCATCCTGTCCCATAAGTGCTTTTTATCATTCCTGAGTGGACGCATCCCTGACCTATGAGAGCTGCCTGCTGATCTCCAACTACACCAAGTATGGGTATAGCTTTTCCAAAAAGTTCGGTGTCAGTATAGCCAAAATCATCGGCAGAATTTTTTACTTGGGGTAATATAGCTTCTGGAATTTCAAATAATTCTAGAAGCGCAGAATCCCATTTTTGTGTATGAATATTAAATAATAGTGTTCTTGATGCATTAGTGGCATCTGTTGCGTGGAGACGCCCGCCGGTTAATCTCCACAACAGGAAGCTGTCAATAGTCCCAGCTGCAATTAGCCCTCTTTCGGCTAGTGTTCTTGCTCCACTAACATTATCGAGCAACCATCGAAGTTTTGTCGCAGTGAAGTATGGATCAAGAAGTAATCCAGTGCGCTCGCGCACCATTGGCTCAAGATTTTCACTAATGAGAGTTTTGCAAGTCGCAGCGGTTCTGCGATCTTGCCACACAATAGCATTGTGTATCGGTACCCCCGTTTCACGATCCCAGGCAACAACTGTCTCTCTTTGGTTAGTAATACCGATCGCCGAAACTTTAGCGTTACATAGATCTATTGCACCTCTGGCAACCTCATAGGTTGTTCGCCAGATCTCATTCGCATTGTGTTCGACTAATCCATTGGCGGGATAGATTTGTAACAATTCTTTTTGAGTTTGAGACAGAATTTGGCCATTTTGATCAAAGACAACTGCTCGTGAGCTTGTTGTTCCTTGATCTATTGCGAGTATGTTATCTGATTTGTTCATTTTAAGCGCAACTTACTTGCAGTTAATGATTAGAATATAGCTGTTAATTTAGACAATTAGATATTGAATGCAATCAATTCTTTGGTAATTTAGATGACGAAGTCAGAAAATAGTATGAGCTATGTTATCACTCCAGCAATTATTCCGTGTTTGCAGGTGCGTGGCTCTAGCAATTATTATCCAGTAAATAGAATTTTCTGTGTTGGCCGAAACTATGCGAAGCATGTTGTAGAAATGGGTTACGATCCAGAGAGAGAAGCGCCTTTTTTCTTTCAAAAGAGCTCAGATTCAATACTCGTTGAAGGCACAGATTTTGTGTATCCAGACAAGACTATTGAGGTGCATCATGAAGTAGAGTTAGTCGTAGCACTTAAAACTGGTGGTAAGAATTTGTCCAGAGCTGAAGCCACTAGCAATATATATGGATATGCTGTTGGATTGGATATGACCCGCCGTGATTTGCAGGCTGAATTGAAATCTATGGGACGACCCTGGGAAATTAGCAAGTCATTTGATGGTTCGGCTCCTTGCTCTGCAATTATACAAAGCGATGACATAGGACACCCTACTAAAGGCGAGATTTCGCTGAAAAAAAATGGTTCGCTCTGTCAGGAGGGTTATTTGCAGCAAATGATTTGGAAAGTCCCCGAGATAATCGCTTACCTATCAGAATTTTGCACACTTATGCCAGGAGATTTAATTTTCACTGGAACCCCCTCAGGTGTAGGGCCAGTTCAACGTGGGGATAACCTAAAGTGCACAATTGATGGGGTTGGAACGCTCGATGTTGGGGTAGTCTAGACTTGGCTCAAGAGTGCTTTATAGCTCTAATGTCGACTACTAGCCTTTTGGTCTTGATCTAATATACATATTTAGTTAAAGATTTGGTATTTCGGTTAAATGTTTAACCATGACAAAGCTGGGGGCAAGGAGATTTATGCGTTGGGAGTATGACCAGAGGGAGTTGAAGAAGAGGCATGCACTTCGTATTAGCCGTGGGGTTAGTGCAAGCTCAACAAACTTATTTGTGACGGTGCAAACAAAAAATTATTTTGGTATAGGTGAAGCGGCACCTGGGACTGGAGCCGCTACAGCTGATTTATGTCAGCAGCAGCTTACCGAGTTTATCAATACCCAGGATGGGATAACGCTTAATCCATTTGATTCTTGGTTTGCGGCTCGTGAGGCAGCTATCGCACCTTGTGCGTGGGCAGCAGTTGACATAGCTTTGTGGGACCTACATGGAAAAATTGTTGGTCAACCTCTACATCAGCTACTTGGATTACCAAACCGAGCTGTAGCTACTTCAGTCACAATTGGGATCCTGCCACCCGATGAAGTACGTGAACGGGTTGCAGAAATTCTTGATCTGACTGATGCCAAGTTTCTCAAGATTAAGTTAGGCAGTCCTAGTGGCATTGATGCTGATCAAATGATGTATATGCAGGTATGGGAAAGTGTTCAAGGTAGCAATGTTGGATTGCGTGTTGATGCTAATGGTGGGTGGACACTATCAGATGCGAGGCGAATGATATCTTGGTTGAGTGAACATAATTGTGACTATGTTGAACAACCTCTAAACACAAATGATGATGATCAATTAGAGGAGCTATTTCGAAACCGCGCATTACCAATTTTCGTTGACGAGTCGGTAAATTTTTCTACGGATATTCCCCGATTAGCGAGATTCATAGACGGAGTAAATCTCAAATTAATGAAATGTGGGGGGATTACTGAAGCCTTAAGGATAGTAGCTACAGCTCGGGCACATAAGCTCGGCACTATGATTGGTTGTATGGGAGAGTCGTCAGTATCTATAGCGGCCGGTGCTGCTATTGGGGCGTTATTTGATCATATTGATTTGGACTCCCATCTAAATCTAGATCCAGATCCAGCGTCTGGTTTAGATCTTAAGGATGGTGTAGTCTGTATGGAAAGTGTTCCAGGTCACGGGGCTAGCTTATTGTGTTAAGGTCAAACCAATCTTTAGTGATTCACTTTGATGATCAGATGCCATTACGCAACGGGAAGATGGGGCATGGCGTGTTGCGTTTCACGACTAATCCAGTTGCTGCGTGTATCGATCAACATCGACAAGGAGAGAATAGCTACGATGTACTCGGCTTTGGGCCAAGTTGCCCAGTTGTTGGTACGGTCGAGCAGGCGCTCCAATATGGTGGAGAGGTTCTAGTATTAGGAATGGCACCATCCGGGGGGCGACTGCCAAAGCGCATGTTTGACGAAGTAGACTATGCTGTAGAAAGCGGTCTGTCAGTTGCTAATGGGCTACATCAACCGTTAGCCGATCGTTATCCAAAACTAAAGCCAGATCAGTGGATATGGGATATTAGAGCTGAGCCGGATGGGCTTGGTATAGCGAGTGCAAAGGCTGCCAGCCTTCCGAATCGGCGCTTGTTAATGTTAGGTACAGACATGGCTATCGGTAAGATGACAGCTGGTATAGAGATTTGGAAGGAAGCCAAACGACGGGCTGTTAAAGCTGAGTTTCTTGCAACGGGTCAGATCGGTATTTTTGTGAGCGGTCGAGGGATTGCGCTTGATGCTATTCGTGTAGATTACGCTTGTGGTGCAGTTGAACAGATGGTGTTAGGAGCCGCAGACGCAGACCTTCAAGTTATTGAGGGGCAGGGTTCTATTTTGCATCCGGGCAGCACGTCGACCCTGCCACTACTACGTGGAAGTTGTCCAACCCATCTGGTGCTTTGTCATAGGTTGGGTAGCAATAGATTGGAAGATCACGATGTTTTAATACCACCACTTCTTGATTTGGCGAGGCTATATGAAGATATTGCTTATGCTTGTGGGGCATTTGATAGGCCAAAGACTACGGGTGTTGCACTTAATACATCCGGGGTTGATCAAGAGACAGCTGAAGAGGCAATCCAAGAACTTGAAGCCCAGCTCGGTTTGCCTGTTGTAGATCCATTACGTTTTGGGACAGAGCGTCTTGTCGACTTGCTCTTAAGTTGCTAAGGATAGCCTAAATTACTAGTTATGTTTCTTTTGATATTTGTCACCACCCCTTTGCCTATTTGAAAACACTCAGCTACAGTTAGGTTGAATGAACACAGAATTTCTGATTAACGCTGATTATGGTAGAAACTACTAAGATCTATTTACTGGACACCACGCTCCGTGATGGTGAGCAAACGCAGGGTGTATCATTTGCGCCCGATGAAAAAGTTAATATTGCTCGTGCGCTACTGCAGGGTCTAAAAGTTGATCGCATTGAGATAGCTTCTGCGGGGGTTTCACATGGCGAAAAGGAAGCCGTGAGTCAGATCCATCAGTGGGCAGCACACCAGGAACTTCTGGATCGTGTTGAAGTGCTCGGTTTTGTTGATGGATCAAGAAGTGTTGATTGGGTAGTAGATTCTGGTGGTAGGGTATTGAATTTGCTAACCAAAGCGAGCGAAAGGCATTGCCGAATACAGCTGCGTAAAACTCTAGAAGAACATATCGTTGATATAAGGCGAACTGTTGACTATGCACGCTCAAAAGATCTTATTGTTAACGTATATCTTGAAGATTGGTCGAATGGTTACCGAGATAGCCGAGACTATGTTTACCAATTAGTTGATGCTCTGCAATCCATGGAATTATCACATGTAATGTTGCCAGACACGCTTGGGGTATTGGGGCCATCAGAAGTGTTTGACAGTATTCATGACATGTGTAGCCGTTATCCAGGACTAATCTTTGATTTCCATCCACACAACGATTATGGACTTGCAACAGCCAACGCTATGGCTGCGGTGGAGGCAGGCGTATCAACAATTCATGCCACGATAAATTGTCTTGGTGAACGTGCGGGCAATGTATCACTTGCAGAGATTGCAATAGTTTTGAGGGATAAACTCGGAGCAGAAATCTCTATTGATGAGTCAAAGATACACGACCTCAGTCAGCTAGTAGAAAACTTTTCAGGAAAACGAGTAGCTGCTAACACTCCCATTATTGGGGCAGATGTTTTTACACAGACTAGCGGTATACATGCAGATGGCGACAAGAAAGGCAATCTTTATCAAACCAATCTAAGTCCTGAGAGATTTGGTCGTAAGCATAGCTATGCGTTAGGTAAAATGAGTGGCCGAGCATCGCTTGTGAAGAATTTAGAACAGCTTGGAATGCAACTTTCGGCTGAGCAGCAAGAACAAGTTTTACAGAGAATAATTGAGATTGCCGATAGTAAAGCGACTATAACCCGTGAGGATTTACCATTTATTATTGCTGACATTCTAGAGAACCGAGATTATCAGCATATTGAACTGTTGAGTTGTTCTATTCACAGTGGTTACGATATTGAATCGACCGCAAGTCTGCGGGTGAGAGTGGGTGAGGAGATTTACAAGTCTTCTGGATCTGGTAATGGTGGATTTGATGCTTTCAATACTGCGATGCGCAAGATTCTCGATTCAGAAGGTGTAAGTTTCCCAGAGCTGACTGATTTTGAAATTCACATACCTAAGGGTGGGAGTACAAATGCACTGACAGAGTGTTTTATTACATGGGATGATGGTAGAAGAACCTTCAAGACACGAGGCGTGCATGCTAATCAGGTATTTGCCGGAGTTAATGCGACAATTAGAATGCTGAACATGATTCTTCAAAGTCACATTGCAGGTGACCAACTCTCAACACCGCTTGATCGTCCCGAATAGACTGAAGTATTGTGATACCTATTTTCGGAAATTCTATTCCAGAGGATCTGAGGTAGTGATGTACGAATATTCGATAAATCTTCGCGATAGTGTATTGCTTGTAGATCAGGATTAGCTAGCAGTACATTTTTCTCTATTAGGCATCAACAATAGATATGGACCTCGATAGAATTCGAGTTGAAACACCTGGAACCGAAAGAGTTATTCATTTGAATAATTGTGGTTCTGCTTTGATGCCTCAACCAGTGTTAGATGCCGTTATTGGTCATCTTTCTCTGGAAGCCGAGATTGGCGGTTACGAGGCAGAGATTACAGCGGCAGCAGAGCTTAATAATACCTATCAAGCCATTTCCCGTTTAATTAATTGCCAAGTAGATGAACTCGCCATTGTAGAAAATGCCACCGTTGCATGGGACATGGCATTTTATGGCTTGCCATTGGTTCGAGGAGACGTAGTGTTGACCACGGTCTCAGAGTATGCTTCTAACTATATTGCCTATTTGCAGCGCGCAGAACGAGATGGAATAGAAGTTCGAGTAGCACCTAATGACGAGACCGGTCAGATAGATGTTACTGCATTAGAGAATATGATTGATAGCAATGTGAAGTTGATTTCTATTACCCATGTACCTACAAATGGGGGGTTAATTAATCCTGCAGTCGACATTGGCAATGTCGCCCGCAGAGCTGGAATACCCTACTTACTAGATGCTTGCCAATCGGTTGGACAGTTACACCTTGATGTTGATGTTATTGGTTGTGATATGTTGTCTGCTACTGGCCGGAAGTTTTTGCGCGGTCCACGAGGTACTGGATTTCTATATGTGCGAGATACCATTTTAGACTATCTTCAACCGCCATTCCTCGATCTTCACTCTGCTCGGTGGAAAACTTCCAGGAGTTACGAAATCGTTTCCAACGCGCGACGTTTCGAGAATTGGGAGAATTATGTGGCAGGGAAAATCGGACTTGGTGTGGCCGTGGATTATGCATTGGGAATCGGGCTTAGCAACATTGCACAACGTATAAAAGATTTGGCTACTAACTTACGCGATTGTATGGCCGATTTACCTGGTGTTATGGTCCATGACCTAGGCGAAAAGAAGTCCGGCATCATCAGCTTCTCTGTTTCTAATGTAGAGCCACAAAAAGTTATAGAAATAATGAGTTCTGATGGTATAAACATCTCCAGCACTTCTGTGTTATCCACCCGGTGCGACATGGAGCTGCGAGGCATACAAGAGATGAACCGAATAGGAATACATTACTACAATTCAGAGGACGAACTAGACCAATTTATGGATTGTCTTCGATCAATTCTAGATTAATCTTTTTAGTAATCAGCAAATATCTTTTGCTACTTAGCAGCTAATTTTGAGGCACTGGCATACGATCTAACTCCTCTAACACCTTATCACCAAACTCAGCTGTGCTTATCACACTTTCAGCTTTACCGCGACGAGCAAGATCAGGGGTTGTGAAGCCATGCACAAAAACATTCTGCATAGCATTCCATAGATTTGTAGCTTCGGCATCCATATTGCAGCTCATTTCCAGCATCATAGCCACAGATCCAAGCATGGCGTAAGGGTTCGCGATGCCTTTGCCTGCTATATCGGGAGCAGAGCCATGCGATGGCTCATAATAAGATTTTTCTGGGCCGATGCAGGCTGAAGGCATTAGCCCCAAGGAGCCAAGTATCCCACCTCCTTGATCACTCAGAATATCACCAAACATATTTTCCATTACCATGACATCAAAGCGACTGGGATCGAGGCACAAATAAGTGGCAGCTGCGTCTACTAGCACATGTTCCACTTTAATATCCGGAAACTCTAATTGGACCTCCTCTAGAATCTCATTCCACAGGACGCTTGACTTTAGGACATTGCTCTTATGCACGTTGTGCAGATAGCCTTTTCTTTTGCTTGCTAGCTCGAAACCTATGTGAAGCACTCTTCGAATCTGATCTTCAGTATATTCAAGTTGCTCATGCACGAAACGTTTTCCATCGTCATTGATACCCATAGTTTTGTGCCCAAAATATAGCCCCCCAACAAGCTCCCGAACGATAAGTGCGTCGATACCTGCCCCGATAATTTCTGGCCTTAATGGGGAAAAATGAGCCAAGCTGGGTGGTAAGTAGACAGGGCGAAGATTTGCATATGTATCATATCGGCGTCGCATTGGAAGCAATGCGCCACGCTCAGGCTGGTCGTCAACTGGAATTTTCTTGGAATCTTCATGACTTAAACCTATTGTCCCTTTAAGGATTGCATCTGCTTGGTCACAAATCTCAATTGTTTCCTTAGGGAAGGATGTGCCAGTCTCAAAGTAGGCCGTCGCACCAAATAGAGCATCAGTTAAATCAAAACGAATTGCGTTACGGGTTTCTATATGCCGCAATATTTTAGTAGCTTCCGAGGTTATCTCTGGACCTATCCCATCACCTGATAGAACTGCAATTTTATATGTTTGCATTGTATTTTTGTCGATTTAAGAATCAAGAAGTAAGAGATGCTAGTAGATGCATCACGCTGTTTCTATAAAAACTATTGGTATTTATTTAATTTGGTGGTATTCAATGATGTAGAGTTCTTATTATTTTGCAGAGCTCCTATATGTCCGAATTCGCTCCCATGCTTTCTGTATTTCTCGCGTCTTTTCTGTGGCAAGCTGCATCATTTCTTCGGGCAATCCCTTAGCTACCAATTTATCTGGATGATGCCTACTCATAAGTCTTCGATACGCAGTTCTTATTTCCGCATCTTCAGCGGATGGCGTAACACCTAGTACTTGATAGGCGTCATCTAAAGACTGTTCTTGATTGCCAAGATTGTTTTGAGTCCCACGTAGAAAATCAACAAGACGATCGATTTGAGTAGCGTCAAAACCAAGAGAATCAGCTACTTTTAATAGAATGCTATTTTCTGCTGCGTCAAGCCTACCATCTGCTAGGGCAGCCTGGACTTGGATTTCTAGGAACATCCGAAGTAAGTTTGTTTGTCTATGGCACTCGGCGCGAAATTGGTTTAACACTTCATCCAAAGGGAAGTCGACAGCCTTGCCACGCTCAAAGAGATCGATAGCAGCACGGCGTTGGGCTTCATTGAAGCTCATATGATCCATTACGTCAGTTGCAGCTTTTATTTCTTGTGAAGAGACCTGGCCATCAGCTTTCGCCAGATGCCCCATGACTGAGAAGGTTGCAGTAAAAAAAGCCGCCTGTGTGCGTTCAGTTGCTGTTTCTGGCGAGTGTCGACCTTTTTGCTTATGTTTTCTTCGGGCATCTATCTGGTGCCCTATTGATGCTCCAAGTAGCGCTCCAAGAGGCCCGCCTAGTAGCATAAAGCCAACTGTCCCACCTAAGAATTTCCCCCACCAAGCCATAGCTATATTCTTGATTTCCGTGTTATTTGCATATTGCTTTCTCGTAAAGCTCCCAATGAAGGTGCTCGCTTAAATTATAGTGCACATAACAATTTAGCTTAAGCAGTATAGTTTGATTTTCGTCCATTACGGAGTGTAACCAACTCTTCAGCTGCTGTCGGATGTATGGCGACTGTTTTATCGAAATCAGCTTTACGAGCTCCCATCGTTATTGTTACTGCAAAACCCTGAATAAGCTCATCGGCTGCTTCGCCTATCACATGACAACCAACAATAATTTCTTCATCTCCAATTACAATTAATTTTACAATTGTTGGAGCTTTTTTTTTCGTCATTGCATAGTAAATGTTAGTAAAACGCCCTTCGTAGATCGTGACTGCATCAAGACCATGCCGCTCAACCGCTTGCTTTTCTGTGAGCCCAACGGTGCCAATAGGGGGATGAGAGAAAATGACACTAGGAATATTTTCATAATCAAGATAAGCATCAGATTTACCACCAAAAACTCGATCAGCAAGCCGTCGGCCGGCTGCAATTGCAACAGGAGTAAGCGTATGATGGCCAATAACATCGCCTACTGCGTATATTCCGTCGATATTTGTATTCTGATATGCATCCGTCAAGATGTGACCATCAGAATCTGTATCGACTCCAACGCCATCTAGATTAAGAGAAGTAGTCTCTGGTTCTCGTCCGATGGCCCATATCGCAGTGTCAAGTCCCGCAGTAGAACTGCCATCCGAATAAGTTGCAGCCATTGTTCCATCGGGTACTTTTTCTATAGCCTCAACATTGATGTTAGTTAATATATTGATTCCATTTTTTTTCATTTCAGTCATAAGCGTTTCTGTGAGCGAAATGTCGAAGTCTCTTAACAGAGTATTTTTTCGAATTACGATGGTCACTTCACTTCCAAGAGCATTCAGCATACCTGCCAACTCTGTAGCGATATAGCCTGATCCCACAATGAGTACTCGCATTGGTTGTTTACTTAACTCGAAGAATTTATCGCTGGTTATACCAAGTTCTACACCTGCCAGTGAAGGTAATGTTGGTTTGCCCCCAGTTGCTATCAAGATGTGTGGCGCGTTAAGAGTGCCCATGTTAGTTAAAACATGATTGACATCAACTAATGATGCTATCGAACTAAGTTGCAGCACGCCGGCTGATTCTAGGTTTTTGCGGTAGATCTCATTTAGGCGCGTAATATATGCATCTCGTTCTGCCACAAGAGATTTCCAGTCAAAATCAGGTTTGTTGATAGAGAACCCATAGTCAGATGCGTCTTCTAATATTCCACTTATTCTAGCGGCATTCCACATAATTTTTTTAGGAACACACCCTAAGTTGACGCATGTACCCCCAAGCTTTCCACTTTCAACTAGTGCCACCCGGGCACCATATTCTGCGGCGCGGCGCGCAGTAGCGATACCTCCACTACCTCCACCAATAACAATCAGATCAAAATTGTTTTGCATTACGTAAACCAATCCACTGATGCGTATCCCTAATTAATTTAGTCAGAACTAGGATCATGATAATGTACTACGGTATTATAGATGGAAGTTTTTGTTGATTATTAGTGCATAACCATAAAAAGGTGCGTGCTAAGCCACGTGTCTTGAATTGCGACGGGGCTATCCATGACTCAAAACCCTCTAATTAATGTTGATTGCGTACCACGATTTGCAGATATCGAACCTAAGCACATCGAGCCCGCGTTGGATTTGGTTCTCGCTAATAATCGTGAGGCACTGAGACAATTATCGACTAATTCGGACAAAGCTGATTGGGATAATTTTGCTGAACCACTTGTCGCTATTTCAGACAAGCTTGATAGGCTGTGGTCAGTTGTTTCTCATTTGAATGCAGTAAATGACTCTGAGGAGTTTCGAAGTGCCTACGAGGTAGCATTGCAAAAATGGACAATTTATCAGACAGAAGTTAGCCAAAATCGCGAACTATTTTCTGGTTTCAAGCGAATCGAAAATAGCCCACAATTTGGCAACCTTAATAAGGAGAAACAGAAAGTTATTCAAAATGCAATTCGCGATTTTAAATTAGGCGGTTCGGAATTAGAGGGCGCAGATCGCAAGCGCTTTGCTACCATTTCAGCAGAGTTGGCAGCTCTTTCAAATAATTTTGAGCAAAATGTGTTAGATGCAACCGACGGTTGGTATCTCGATTTGAGTGAAGAGTCAGAATTAGATGGGTTGCCGTTTTCATCAAGAGAGTTGGCAAGGCAAACCGCTGAGCGGGCAGGGGTAGATGGATGGCGTTTTACTTCTCAAGCTCCCTCATTTATTCCATTCATGATGTTCTCTGCTAAGCGTGAGCTACGGCGTACAATGTATCATGCCTATGTTACTCGAGCGAGTGAATGTTGTCCCAATGGTGGCAAGTGGGACAATAGTAAGGTTATGGATCAAATTCGTGCGTTGCGCCAAGAGCAAGCAGCATTGCTTGGTTATGAGTCGTATGCTAGTTATGCGTTAGTTACTCGGATGGCGAAAACGCCCGGAACTGTTGAGGAATTTCTCGTTGATCTTGTGTCGCGCAGTCGATCACATGCTCATAATGAACTCCAAGAATTAATTAATTTTGTAGGTAAGAAGGCGCCAGGAGTTGAGCTTAAAGCGTGGGACATCCCCTATTGGTCGGAAAAGTTGCGCCAGTCTAGGTATGAATTTAGTCAAGAAGATGTCCGCCCATTTTTCCCGTTACCGCGTGTATTAGAGGGTATGTTTGAAATAGTTCATAACCTTTTTGGTATAGCAGTACGCCCTGCTTCAGTAATGCCGCAGGTATGGCATCCAGATGTGATGTTCTTCGAGATCTTTGACGATGACACTAACTTGTGTGGACAGTTTTATCTAGATGTTTATGCCCGAGCAAATAAGCGTGGAGGAGCCTGGATGGCTGATTGTATTTCGAGAAGTCGTAAATCGGATGGTGACATCCAGATACCCGTAGCGATGTTGACTTGCAATTTTTCACCACCCATCGGCAATAAGTCATCCCTTTTGACGCATGAAGAAGTGCTTACTTTGTTCCATGAATTCGGACATGGCCTACATCATATGCTTACCAAGGTGAGCGAGTCACCTGTAGCTGGCATTAATGGCGTTCCTTGGGATGCAGTAGAGTTGCCTAGCCAGTTTTTAGAAAATTGGTGTTGGCAACCAGACTCACTAGATATGATATCAGGACATTTTGAGTCTGGAGAAAGCCTGCCTGCTGATTTACTTTCTAAATTGCGTAAAGCTAAGAATTTCCAGTCTGGAATGCAAATGATCCGTCAATTAGAATTCTCTCTCTTTGACTTGCGCTTGCATTCATGCATCTCCGAAGACATATCTATACAACAGGTTCTTGATGAAGTTCGTCGTGATGTGTCAGTTGTGGATACCCCTCCATTTAACCGGTTTCAGCATGCTTTCTCTCATATATTTGCGGGCGGCTATGCAGCTGGCTACTACAGCTATAAATGGGCTGAGGTCCTTTCAGCAGATGCATTTGGAAGATTTGAGGAGGAAGGATTATTTAATCGTGAAGCAGGTGATGCTTTTCGTTCTGAGATATTAGAGAAGGGAGGAGTATGTGATCCCTCTTCGATGTTTCTTGAATTTAGGGGTCGAGCACCATCTGTCGATGCTTTAATCAGACACCTTGGTCTCTCCTGAGAAGATTTCTTGGTTAATACAACAGAAAATTTTCTATTTTGGCCGTTTGCTAGTGGCTAATTTCCAGTGGCTCCTTATACTGTCTCAGATCTGACTTAAAGGCTTGAGTTGGAAGGAAAAGCCAGATCCGGATTCTTGTAGGTGAGAGCTTTGTCTTCATGAGCGAGCAGCTCCATGTGCTGTTTTGCTATACTCGGCTCCCGTCATGGAAACTAACTCACACGTTACGGCCTGACTGCTGGTTGTGCGGTATTAATAACCGGTTGGGTACGCGGTGGGAAAACAAACTAGGATGAGGATTTTATAGTGGAAGATTCGAGAAATAATCGCCGGCGACGCTTTTTGGCGGTTGTAACCTCGGTTTTTGGGCTTGTCGGGGTTGGCACCCTTGCTGCATCATTTGTGGCTAGCATGCGTCCAAGCGCACGAGCTCGTGCTGCAGGCGCGCCAGTTGAAGTTGACATAGGTGATCTTAGAGAAGGGCAAATGATGGTCGTTGAGTGGCGTGGCAAGCCCGTTTGGATTATTCGACGATCTCGGGAAATGCTATCTGGCTTGGGAACCCTCAGAAGTAAACTTGCTGATCCCGATTCTCAAGTAGAGCAGCAGCCGGTTTATGCTCAAAATGAAACACGATCAATTTATCCAGAGATTTTGATCGTTTTGGGGGTTTGTACCCATCTAGGTTGCGCACCAACGAAAAATTTTGAGCGGGGTATTTCATCTGGGCTTAGTGAGGAGTGGTTGGGGGGATTTTTCTGTCCATGCCATGGTTCGACGTTTGATCTCGCTGGTCGTGTTTATAAAAATGTTCCTGCTCCAACCAATTTAGAAGTGCCGCCCCACACATTCTTGTCAGAGAATCGCATAGTTGTTGGCGTAGATAGTGGGAGAGCCGCGTAATGTCAAGTTTCATTCGTTGGGTAGATGCACGATTTCCACTGACTAAGGTTTGGAAAGAGCACTTCGGGGAATACTATGCACCGAAGAATTTCAACTTCCTTTATTATTTTGGTGGAATATTGACGGTAATACTGATTATACAAATCGTTACCGGAATAATATTGACGATGCATTACAAGCCGGATGTTGATCTGGCTTTTGCATCAGTCGAATATATTATGCGAGACGTGCCGGCAGGGTGGTTTGTTCGGTACCTTCATTCTGTTGGGGCATCTATGATATTTGTTGCTCTTTATGTGCATATGTTCCGAGGACTGATGTACGGATCGCATCGTTCTCCGCGCGAACTGATTTGGTTACTTGGAATGCTACTTTATGTAGCAATGATGGCAGAGGCCTTCTTCGGTTATCTTTTGCCTTGGGGTAATATGTCCTATTGGGGTGCGCAAGTTATAGTCTCCTTATTTGGTGCTATCCCATTCGTTGGCGAGGGATTAGCAGAGTGGATTCGTGGTGACTATGTTATATCGGACGCGACTCTCAATAGATTTTTCGCATTTCATGTAATTCTGTTGCCGCTTTTGCTTGCTTTGCTTATCTACCTGCACATCGTAGCACTTCACAAAGTCGGTTCAAATAATCCTGATGGTGTGGAGATCAAGCAGCAAAAGGATGAAACTGGCAAACCATTGGATGGTGTTCCCTTTCACCCCTATTACACAGTTAAGGATACTTTTGGTGTTGGTGTGTTTTTGACAATTTATCTTGCGATAGTTTTTTTCTTGCCCGAATTTGGTGGTTGGTTTCTCGAAAAAGATAATTTTGCTCCAGCCAACATTCTGCAAACGCCACCCGATATTGTACCTTTATGGTACCTGACACCTTACTATTCAATTCTTCGCGCAGTCACTTTTGAGTGGTTGCCGGGCGGGGCTAAGTTGTGGGGCGTTATTGCGATGGGCGGTGCTATTGTGATTTTCTTTTTTCTACCATGGCTTGATCGCTCGAGAGTGAGATCAATCCGGTACAGAGGATGGATGTTTAAGACGATGCTTACCTTGTTTGTGATAACGTTCGTTATGCTAGGCTACTTAGGAACTAAGAATCCTGGGCATGTCGATTTGATTTGGTTTAAGAATGTAACTTGGGCGCAAATAGGTTTGGTGATATATTTCGCATTTTTTCTGTTAATGCCAATTTACACGCGTCTTGATAAAACGCGTCCAGAGCCTGACAGATTGGTGAAGTAATGAAGAAGTTATTAGGTTTGCTATTTATTGTTTTGATTCCTTTTGGCGCCGTAGCGTCGGGCGGTAGTAACGAAAACTTAGATACGGTGCATATAGATCTATCCGATACTAAGTCCCTCCAAAGAGGCGCAAGAACTTTTGTAAATTATTGCCTTTCTTGTCATGGTGCATCGTATATGCGCTATGAGCGAATGGCTAAAGATCTAAAGATTAGTGATAGCTTGCTGCGGGAAAATCTTATGTTTGCGGCCGACAAGCCAGGCGAGCTAATGATGACTACTATGCCGGCCGAGGGAGCTAAACAATGGTTTGGCGTGGTTCCACCAGATCTAAGCGTTACCGCTCGATACAGGCGACCAGATTGGATTTATACCTATCTCCGCAGCTTTTATATTGACGAATCATCTCCGACTGGTTGGGATAATCTAGTCTTTCCAAATGTTGCCATGCCAAATGTTTTGTATAGATGGCAAGGCGGTCGCATAGCTAATTTTAGCGAGTCAGATGGAAATAAACACTTTGAGGGTTTCGAGCAACTTCAACCTGGAGAAATGACTCAAGAAGAATTTGACCTAGCCATTCAAGATCTAACAAACTTCATGGTCTATTTGGCAGAACCAGCGAAACTTGTTCGTTATCGTATTGGGCTTTGGGTTATCATCTTTATGGTTATTTTCACTATATTTGCATATTTTCTTTATAAAGAATATTGGCGGGATGTTCGCTAACGCCATGGACTAAAACCATCGACTAAGAATAGACTAATCTATGATTAAACTTTTTTCAGGACAGCTTTGTCTCTATGGACATACGTGTCGCATGGTAATGCAAGAAAAGGACGCTGAATGTGACTTTAGATTCTTGGGCGAAGAAAGCGTTGAAGCTGAGCTTGCGGAGCTAAATCCTTATGGTGAAGCACCTACGTTGATTGACAGAGACTTGGTTCTATATTGCACGCAGGTTATTACTGAATATCTTGATGAAAGATTACCACATCCGCCATTGATGCCTATAGATCCGGTGGGCAGGGGGCGTGCGCGGCTATTCATATTTCGTTTGCAGCGAGATTGGTTAGACAGTATCCAAGCGCGACTCTCTAAGGGGCAGAATCTGGATCAAAAGCTGCGACACACTCTCTTGGATGGGCTGGTGGCCATGTCTCAGGTTTTTAATAATCAAGATTATCTTTTGGGTAATGACCTTACTTTGGTTGATTGCTATGTTGCGCCGTTGCTTTGGCGACTGCCTTCGCTTGGTATTAAACTAGCTCCCCCGAGTAAACACCTAGAGGAATATGGTGAAAGACTGTTTAATAGACAGGCTTTTCAAGACAGTTTAAGTGAAGCTGAGCGAGAGCTTCGAAGCTGATGCTAGCAAGAGCCTCTTAGTGGTATGTTTAAAGAAAGCAGTGAGTCTACGATATGCAAGCTAAAGAAGAGCAGCTAAGGTCGATTAATATCTATTTGATCCGGGCTGTTAGAGAATGGGCTATGGATAATGGATTAACTCCCCAGCTTCTTGTAGATGCATATGTAGAGGGGGTCGATGTCCCAGTTCAGCATGTCAAGGATGGCAAAATTACTTTGAATGTGCATGATCAAGCTGTGCGTACACTGGAATTTAGTGATGAATGGATAACTTTCTCCGCACGTTTCTCTGGAGCTTCGTATACGATTAATCTGCCTACTCAATCTATCCTAGCGATTTTTTCTCGGGAAACAAATCAGGGTATATATTTCCAGCAAGCTGCTGCTGATCGCAATTCGGAAAATGCCGATCTGGTCAAAGACGCTAGATCGACCACTGAAATGGAGAACCATAAGAGTGCTACTCATGATCAACACGGTACCTTGGTGCGGCGCCATCTGCGGTTGGTCGAATAGGGAGTGCTTATGAGGTGAATGTATGAATCCTACAGATATGCATGGTACTACTATCCTCTCCGTTCGTCGAGATAACAGCGTTGTTATTGGAGGAGATGGGCAGGTGTCTATGGGAGAGACTATGATGAAGGGGAATGCAAGGAAGGTACGGCGACTGCACGATGATAATGTAATTGCTGGTTTTGCAGGCAGTACAGCTGATGCATTCACTTTGTTTGAGCGCTTTGAGGGTAAGCTACAGAAACATCAAGGGAATCTGGTTCGTGCAGCTGTAGAGTTAACAAAAGACTGGCGCACTGACCGCATGTTGCGTCGTTTAGAGGCTTTGTTGGCGGTGGCCGATACATCAACATCTTTGATTATTACCGGCAGTGGCGACGTTATTGAGCCAGAGCACGGGATAATGGCTATAGGGTCAGGCGGTACTTTCGCAAAAGCAGCGGCATTAGCGTTGCTTCAGGAAACTGATTTAAATGCGAGATCGATAGTAGAGCGATCACTTGGTATTGCTGCCGACATTTGTATCTATACAAATCATCAATTTACAGTTGAAGAATTAGAATTAGAATTTGGAGATAGCTGATGTCGGATATGACGCCACGCGAAATCGTTGAGGAGATTGACAAACATATCATTGGGCAGTCCTCAGCTAAGCGCGCTGTTGCGGTTGCACTTCGTAATCGATGGCGCCGGGCGCAAGTGGAAGATGAGTTACTGCGCGCTGAAATAACTCCAAAGAATATACTGATGATAGGTCCTACTGGAGTTGGGAAAACTGAGATTTCTCGCAGATTGGCACGCCTTGCGAAAGCTCCATTTATCAAGGTAGAAGCGACCAAATTTACCGAGGTCGGTTATGTTGGTAGGGAGGTTGACTCTATAGTCCGCGACCTTGTGGATATGGCAGTGAAGATGGCGCGCGAAGAGGCAGTGGAGCGTGTGCGCTCGCGCGCCGAAGATGCAGCAGAAGAGCGAATTCTTGATGTCTTACTACCTCCTGCTCGGAATTCAGGCTGGGAGGAGGCTACATCGTCAACTACCGTAAAACTGGATATGGGGGAGGATGGTGCTGCCAGACAGCGCTTTAGAAAGTTGTATAGGGAAGGAAAGTTGGACGAGAAGGAGATTGAGATTGAGGTTAGTGGTCCGTCAGTTGGTGTTGAGATAATGGGGCCACCTGGAATGGAAGAGATGACTGGGCAGCTTCAAAGTATGTTCCAGAATCTTGGTGGTCAGCGCAAGCGTAGTCGTAAGGTGCGCGTAAAGGAGGCAGCTCGTCTATTGACGGAGGAGGAGGCGGGAAATCTGATCAACGATGATGACATAAAGCAAGAAGCTGTGGATCGTGTAGAGCAAAATGGTATAGTTTTCTTGGATGAGATGGATAAGATCGTCGGGCGGCCGGATCACCAAGGAGCTGACGTTTCGCGTGAAGGAGTACAGAGAGATTTACTGCCGCTTATTGAAGGCTGTACCGTAAGTACACGATATGGAATGGTTCGAACTGATCATATTTTGTTTATCGCTTCAGGTGCATTTCAGATGAGTAAACCGGCAGATTTGATACCCGAGCTACAAGGCCGTTTGCCAATACGCGTTGAGCTAGACGCATTAACTTCAGTGGATTTTATGCGCATTCTGACCGAGCCTGATGCATCTTTAACTGAGCAATATGCAGCCTTATTGCAGGCAGATGGACTTGAACTTATGTTTGCAGATGATGGCGTTACACGCATTGCCGAAGTTGCTTGGCAAGTAAATGAGAAAACTGAGAATATTGGCGCAAGAAGATTACATACAGTCATGGAACGACTGCTTGAAACTGTGTCGTTTGAAGCAGCCGATCGGTCTGGGGAAACTTTAATTGTTGACCGTGATTATGTTGATCAACATTTGGCAGAATTAGCGGGCGATGAAGATTTGTCTCGATATATCTTATGATTCGTTTTGTTTGCTAAAATTAGTGTATGCCTAGAGCGTATTAGTACTACCGATTATATTGTTAGTAATTAGGAAACACCTTGATGGTTGGTCGTATGTTGCGTCCAGTAAGAGCGTGGTTAGAATAAGATCCGATGCTTGCATTATTAATTGATGGTCCCAATCTAATTCGCCGTATCTATGCTGGGATTTCTGGTTACGAGGAGGATGGCGCTTATAAAAGCCGAGTCATAGAATCTTGCCTATCTTCGTTATCTCGGGCCTTAGAAGTACATCAGCCAAGCCATGCTCTTTGCGCAATGGACGACCGTGAGAAGTCTTGGCGTCGTAACTTGTTTTCGAAGTACAAAAAAAACCGAAAGCCAATTCCGAGTGATCTCGTAGAGATATTGGGACAAATTGCCCAGGCTTTCTATGATAAGGGTGTTCTCACTATTGAAGTTTCTGAATTTGAGGCTGACGATCTTATCGCGACAATCTCTCGAAAAATAGAGAAAGCTGGGGGCTTTGTAACTATCTTGTCAACCGATAAGGGTTTCTTTCAGTTGATTTCAAATTCTATTTCTGTATACGACCATTTTTCACATAAATTCAGAGGACGAGACTACGTAAAACAGAAGTTTGGCGTAGAGCCTGAGCAATTGGTAGATTTGCTTTCGCTAGTCGGCGATGCCTCGGCAAATATTATTGGAGCAAGAGGCATTGGCCTTCAAACAGGAGCAAAGTTGCTAGCCGAGTATGGTAGCCTTGATTCGCTATTTGATTCGATCGATGAGATAGAGGGTATGCATCGTAATCGTCTTAGGAGCTCAGAAAAAGATGTTAAGCTGGCTCGACAGTTGCTTACACTGTGTACAGATGTATCAGTTGGAAATAATCTTAAAGAATTTCGCTATCCGCCATAAATCATTCTATCCCTTGCTGTCAGAGTTAAGGCAATAAAATCATCTTATTTTTTCTGGATCATTTCTACGCGATCATTTTCTCCCAGAACCACATCTACTCCGTCTAGTGTCACGAATTTCCTACCCTTAATTGTTTTGCTATAGGCTTGATAGGTAGTGATCTGCCCTTGTCCATCTGTTACCTGAATATTGATTATTTGATGCTGATTAGACCAAACCATAAAAAAGATTAAAATAGATACCGATATAATAAGTCCGAGCAATGTATATAGGATAGTTTGAGAAGAAATATTTTGAGTATTTCCCGATTCAGTTTCTTCGGTACCTGTTTTTGATTTGGAACTCTTAGTTCGGAAGATTAGGGCGACAGCTAAAACAATCATTAGAGTAAAGAGTAGCTTAACGAGCATATTCGGCACCCATACTTTCACTACCGAGCTTATTTTTTTTTTGCTTGGGCAGTTGTAGATAAAAACCCTGCTTCTTCAGCGAGGACATTACAGTCGCAGCAGAGGCTTGAGCCAATTTTGTATTTATCCCAATATCCAATGATATGACGACTTGAAGTTCTCCCATCAAATCCAATAGCGTCTCAGGCATATCTGAAAAAGCAATATCCTCTCGGACAAACAAATATCTATCAGGACTTTTAACACCTTTGTAAACGACACATTTCACAGAATGTCATCCATCTAGATTGCTATAGTTCCCAACTACCAAAGATAAGATTCTTCAACTGCCATTCTTCTTGCCGCCCCATAGCCAAGACCAACTTATTTTTCGGTCAGTATGCTCGCGATTTGCAACCGAGGTGAATTCACGTTTAGTACTTCCAGTGTAAAGCTGTCTAGGCCGGCCAATTCGTGATTCAGATGATTCCATCATCTCTTTCCAATGGGCGATCCAACCAACGGTACGCCCGATTGCAAATAGGACAGTAAACATATTTGTGGGAAAGTTGAGTGCCCGTAAAATTATTCCTGAATAGAAATCGACATTAGGGTAGAGGCGCTTTTCCTTGAAATAATCGTTGCTGAGTGCGATTCGCTCTAATTCCATTGCCAGATCCAGGGTAGGGTCATGTATCCCCAATTCATCAAGTACTTCGTGGCATGTGTTGCGGAGAACTTCTGCCCTCGGATCATAGTTTTTATACACTCTGTGCCCAAATCCCATGAGCCTAAACTTGTCGTCAGGATCTTGAGCTTTCTTTATGTACTTATCAATACGATCCTTAGTGCTTATTTCCGTAAGCATATTTAAGACAGCTTCATTTGCGCCGCCGTGTGCAGGCCCCCATAGTGAGGCAATACCCGCTGCAACACACGCAAATGGGTTAGCTGCCGAAGATCCAGCTAGCCTTACAGTTGATGTTGACGCATTTTGTTCATGATCTGCGTGCAGGATTAATATCTGATTCATTGCTCGAGCTAAAACTGGATTAATTTCATAGTCCGTCGTTGGGACGCTGAACATGAGTCTTAGCAAATTTTCAGAATACGTTAATTTGTTACTCGGTTGTGGGAATGGTTGACCTAAAGAGTATTTGTAAGCATATGCCCCAATTGTAGGCATTTTCGCAATTAGTCGATGAGCTGCACGCATCCGTTGCATGGGGTCCGTAATATCTGTGCTGTCGTGATAAAAAGCCGAAAGTGCTCCAACTACTCCAACCATTATTGCCATCGGGTGAGCACTCCGCATGAAGCCACTATAGAATCGTGCAAGTTGTTCGTGCAGCATGGTGTGTTGGTTAATTTCTGCATCAAATTCCAATTTATTTTCCGGAGAGGGTAATTCACCATGCAGCAGCAGATAACAGACATCAGTGTAATCAGTATTTTTTGCGAGATCATCAATTGCATAGCCACGGTGTAGTAATACTCCAGCATCACCATCAATGTAAGTTATGTCGGAGGTGCATGAAGCTGTTGAGGCAAATCCCGGATCATAGGTAAAGACTCCGGTTTGACTGTAAAGCTTGCGTGTATCAATAACTTTTGGACCTATTGTGCCGTGAAGTGTTGGAAATTCCCAAGACTGGCCAGTCTCATTATCCGTAAGGGTAAAAGAATGTCTAACTGCTTGAGCTATTTTGCTCTCGTTTTTTAATGATGGCTTTGCCATGATAATCTCCATTCTAACCACGTCACGCTAATAGCTCACAAATTGATTGTTAGAGCTAATCTTGCCCCTATTTATACCTTACTAGGGGCACAAGGAAAGCATTTAGCAATGGTAACATTATGTCATTATTGAACTTTTCTCACTATTTGAATCTCGACGATGCCAGAAATCATCTAAAAAAAGGGGTTTTTGGATATTTGGGTGCATTTGTATAGGTGGTTAGACCACAGTGATCAGGACATGACTTTTTCACCCTTTACGACTAAGCCAGTGTCGATAGAGTTAGCCGTAGATATGGGAGTTCTTCGCGGATTACGTTGGAGTAATGGAGCAGGTGTGCCAGTTTTAGCAATACATGGGTGGCTGGATAATGCAGCGTCCTTTGCTAAGGTGGCGCCATTACTACCAGATTTGGACTTGGTTTCTATCGATCTTCCGGGCCATGGTCACTCAGACCACTACGCTCCTGGGATGCATTACCACTTTATCGATTATGTGCCAGTAATGTTAGCCGCCATAAGTAGACTAAATTGGTCTTCTTGTCTTATCTTGGGTCATTCATTAGGAGCAGCCATAGCATCTTGCATGGCTGCGGTAGCGCCAGATTTGGTTCGTGGCTTATTTTTGATTGATGGTTTGGGTCCCTACTCGAAAGATGTAGATCTGACTCCAGATCTACTCCGCCGGCTAATTCACAACTCCAGAGAGCGTCCAAAATCCGCGACAACTGTTTACGATAGTCTACAAGTTATGGTGACAGCAAGGCAGCGAGCCGGCAAAATCGACCAGGAAGGTGCTGAATTGCTCGTGTCTAGGAATGCTGTATTTGTTGACAATGTTTACCGATGGCGGACAGATCGCCGTTTGCTTTTACCCAGCCCGCAACCAATGACGGAACTCCAAGTGTTGGCATTTTTGGGCGCCATCCGGGCGCCAACTACCTTGGTAGTTGCTAGTGATGGATTGTTGAAATCACGGCCTGAAACGCCCAATAGAATTAGCGCATTTAGAGCAATAGATGTTTTAGAGATCGAAGGAGGCCATCATTTACACTTAGATAATTCTCAAGTAATTGCTGAAGCAGTTTCGCGATTTGCAGGTAATATTACGCAGCAGAAGGATGTTGAATCCAGCCCTGAAGATCACGAATTAATTGTGGGGTAGGCCATTTGCTCGCTTGCGAAAGGTTTTTGTCTTGTGTTAGCTTATAACGACCCCATATATAAGTTAGCAAAGTAGACTGTGGAGAGATGGGATTGTCCATGATTTTGATAATTGTTCGGTGCCGGTCGATTTAAAGAGAAGCTATGAATATGAGCAAGAAAAGTATTTATCGGATAGTATTCCAGAGCCAGGGGAGCGTTTATGAGTTATATGCGCGAGAAGTCAGTCAGGGAGCTATGTTTGCTTTTGTTGAGGTTGGAGATATAACTTTTGGCGAGCGATCAAAGTTGGTTTTAGACCCATCGGACGAGAAGTTAAAGTCCGAATTTAGCGGCGTAACTCGTACATATATTCCTTTGCATTCTGTTGTGCGGATTGATCAGGTTGAGAAGGAGGGTCGAGCAAAAATCCGTCCTAGTGGAGACCCTGAAAGTGGAAATATTTCTCACTTTCCAATGCCAATGAAACCACCGGCAGTTGAATAACTAAGGGAAATCTAGTTACGGATTGTTTTCAAAACAGATTCCTGTCCCACCTATGCCACAATAACCGTTAGGGTTTTTAGATAAGTATTGCTGGTGGTACTCTTCTGCGTAAAAGAAAGATCCCGCTGGTTTTATTTCAGTAGTGATCTTGCCACGACCAGCATTTGATAGATTTGCTCCATAGTGATGTTTTGAAGCGGTGGCAAGCTCTTGCTGTTCCGAATCAAATGTATATATCGCAGATCGGTATTGTGTTCCAATATCATTACCTTGGCGCATACCATGAGTTGGATCGTGTGCTTCCCAGAAAATTACAAGTAGTTCCGCGTAACTAATTTTGGCGGGATCATAAACTATTTGCACGACCTCAGTATGCCCGGTTAGGCCGCTACATACTTCCTCATATGTTGGGTTGGGAGTGAAGCCGCCAGAATAGCCAACGGCTGTTGAGTAAATGCCATTAATCAGCCAGAAGACACGTTCGGCACCCCAAAAACATCCTAGGCCGAACAGGGCTAGTTGATGTTGCGATGGGAATGGCGCTTTAAGTGGTAGCCCGGATACATGATGGATATTGTTTATCTCGATTGGTCGTGTGCGACCTGGCAAGGCAGTTGCCTGAGATATTAATTTTGTCGGAACGCCATATTGGGGGAGCATTTATTTACGCCTATTTCACCCGTTGCGCTTTTTGACCCATACTCACTCTGGCAGTCTTAGCAAGATCACTTGCATGAGTAATTGACGCAAAATTTGCATCGGAAAGAAGGTTATTCACTGATGGTTTCTGATTATATCCATGTTCTAAGATTAACCATCCACCAGGTAGCAATGCCTCATAGGCCAGGGGAATAATATGTCTCAATGCCTCTAATCCATCCTCGCCACTGACTAAGGCGCTTTGAGGTTCAAATCTTGTATGAATAGTTTCTATCTGTCGATCATTATTTGCGATATATGGAGGGTTGCAAGCGATAATGGAAAACTGCTGCCCAGGTACCGCATCAAGCCAATTACCGCTAATAAATTGGACGTTAGATACACCATTTAGCTTGGAATTAGTAGTGGCTACTGCTAACGCTTTTTGGGAGATGTCAGTGCCTACAATGTCAAGACGCGGGCACTCTTTGCCTAACGATAGGGCGATGGCACCACTGCCAGTGCCAAGATCAAGGATCCGTATTTTTTTTTGACAGTCGATTTTTTCAAGGACGCACTCAACCAATAGTTCAGTTTCTGGTCTTGGTATTAGAGTATCGCGATTCACCATAAGTGTAAGAGTCCAGAAATCTTTTTCACCGACTATGTAGGCAATCGGCTCTCCTTGGAGTCGCCTTGTTAGAAAATATTCTAGGGATTCCAACTGCTGTTCGTTAAGTCGAATATGAGAGCTAGCACCTAAAGTCGATCTATCAAGCATACACACCTTGCGCGCTAGAATCGCAACATCTAGATGTGCTGTTTCGCTTATATGAATAATCTTTTTCACACTTTTTGTGATCCACTCGTCTAATGTAGTCACAAATTATCCTATTGTTAGAGTGGCAAGTGCCTGTGCATGGTTTTCGGCCACCAACGGCTGAATTACTTGATCTAATTCTCCAGTTAGAACTTCATCAAGTTTGTAGATGGTGAGGTTAATACGATGATCTGTGACTCGGCCTTGTGGGAAATTGTAGGTACGAATGCGTTCTGACCGATCACCAGATCCCACCAGACTACGCCTGGTTTGATCGAGCTCATTTTTTTGTTCACGTATCTGCGCTTCAAGTAAACGAGATCTCAAGACCGACATAGCTCTTGCTTTATTCTTATGCTGCGATCGTTCATCTTGACATTCAACCACTAAATTTGTTGGTAAGTGAGTTATACGTACTGCAGAGTCAGTACGGTTTACATGCTGTCCACCTGCTCCGGACGCGCGATAGGTATCAATTCTGAGATCGTTATTATCAATCTCTATTTCATCTATTTCATCAGCCTCAGGAAGTACTGCTATCGTACAAGCCGATGTATGAATACGCCCTTGGGTTTCAGTTTCGGGAATACGTTGAACACGGTGAGCACCCGACTCAAATTTAAGTAGAGAATAAACTCCTCGACCAATTATACGAGCAATAATTTCCTTGTAGCCACCTTTTTCACTAGCATTGTGACTTGTAACCTCAATTTTCCAGCCTTGTTTTTCCGAAAAAGAATTGTACATACGAAATAGATCCCCCGCGAATAGCGCTGCTTCATCACCGCCAGTACCAGCCCGGATTTCTAAGTAAACATTCTTTCTATCATTAGGATCTTTTGGCAGTAATAGTAATTGGAGTGACTTTTCGTTTTCTTCAATTCTTGATTTAAGCCTAGGCACTTCATCTCTTGCAAGCTTACGAATGGATAAATCTTCGTCACTCAACATTATTTCTGCCTCGTTGATTTCGAGCGCTAATTCTTCGTGAATTTGATATTGATTGACTATGGGTTCGACTTCAGCTAATTCTATTGATAACTTACGGAACATCTGTTGGTCAGAAATGATCTTGGGGTCTGCTAAAAGCTGGTTGAGTTCGTCGACTCTATCGTGCAGCTTCTGAAGCTTGTTTTTCAATGCTTGATTCATTTTATATCTATTGAGAATCTCTCACATATAGTCCATGGAGCTATATTTATCCGGTTTTGTCATTGGTTCAAGAGCAAAGTTGTTACCAATTAAGTGCTTTTTGTTTTAGCATGATCTAGTATTCTGATACTAGAACATATTTTCTCATACCCGTTGGAGATTGTCCGAGAACATTAAATTGCAATGGAGCACCTAGCATTTTCAAGAGTCTTTTCGCCATCTTCACTGGTCAGGGGGATTGGACTACTAGTTTTATGCGTCTATCAGCCATGCTTGGGGCATGCGCAAATCGCGATCGAAGAAGAAGTGCCCCCAGCGACTATTGAGTTGAAATGGGATGATTTATCTCTAGACCAAAAGAAGTTGTTTATTTATCACTACTTATTGGCTGATATAGCTTGGCGCAGAGGCAATATAAATATAGCCGCCGATTCGATGGCACAAGCTGCTAATGTTAGTGGTGAGCTACAAATTGTTACAAAAGCATATAGTTATGCATTACAAGCAGAGCGTGGTGATGTAGCTCTTCAAATGGCCGAGCTAGCATCAAGTCTTGATCGTAATTCTTTACAAAGCAAGGCAATGCTACTGCGTGCCTACATTGTATTAGAGCAGCCCGATGCAGTTTATAAGATATTGATAACAATGCTAACGCAGCCTGATGCTAACGCCGATTTGGTAATTCGTTATGTTGCGGAAGCTCTGGGCAATTTGCCCGATCCTGGGAAGTGGCTTAGTGTTATCCAACAGGTCGTAGCCTATATCCCAGCCCGAGCTACAGCTCACCTTGCGCATGGATTTGTCGCTTATAAATCGGGTGACTTTGAGCAAGCAGAAGCGGCGCTGTTAGAGGCGCTTGTTTTGGACCCTGGTTGGGAAGAGGCAGCTATATATAGATTATCATGGTGGAGCGACAACGATAATCGAGAATCAACGGTATTTTTTGGTGAAGAATTTTTGTTTTCGCATCCAGATAGAGGTCGGTTCAGATTCATGTTTGCTCAATTGCTATATGAGTGGGGCATCGATAACCGAGCACTGTATCATTTTAGCGAACTGGTAAATCGCGAGCCTGGTAACCAGGATGCTATCTTGAGGAGCGGCTTAATTTTATTTAAAGATGGTAGCTATGAGTTAGCCAAAGAAATGTTCGAGCGTCTATTGGCTTTAAACTCTAACAGCGATCAATCTAGATTATATCTTGCTTATATCGCTAAGCATCAAGGTTATTACCGAATCGCTATAGATTGGCTATTAGGTATTAGCGCCGAAAGATACTACTTCGAAGCTCAGCTAGAAGTAGGTAGGGTATTAGCTGAGCAAGGCCAGATCGATGATGCATTAGGACATCTCGCTAATATCGTGCCTGATTCTCTTGGTCAGCAAGTACGAATTTACTTGACAGAAGAATACTTGCTAAGACACGACAATCGTATAGAGCAAGCCCTAGATCTATTAAATGCTGCACTTATTGACATACCAGATGATCCAGATCTTCTTTACGCTAGAGGACTAATTTTGGCGCAAATGGGATTGCTAGCCGACCATGAAAGAGATATGCGCAGACTAATGCTGGTCGAACCCAACAATGCGCATGCATACAATGCGCTCGGCTATACCCTGGCGGATAAGTCTATAAGACTGGATGAGGCGCTTGCTCTGATCATGAGGGCTGATGAATTGAAGCCCAATGATCCATTTATTCTAGATAGCCTTGGCTGGGTTTACTATCGCATGAAAAGATATGATTTAGCCATCTATAATTTACGCCGAGCATTTGATTTAAGAGAAGATCCAGAGATAGCTGCACATTTGGGGGAGGCCTTATGGGCACAAGGATTGGTGAAAGAGGCGCGCAGCATATGGAGGAAAGGTCAAAGTTACGATGGTGGCACTGACAATTTAGTACTAGGAGACACTATTGAGAGGCTGGATCCATGAGGCTCGTATTTTCTCTGATTTGCCTCATGGTTTTGTATCTATCTCTGGTTGCTTGCACACAACTGGATTTGCAAACTCCAGTTACTGCGGAAGACCCAGGCATGTTATGGCAGCATAGGCAAGAAAGCTTGAACAAATTTGTCGACTGGGATATTAGTGGAAGATTAGCATTCCGAATGGAGAGCCGAAGCGGTAGTAGCAGTTTAATATGGAAGCATAATGAGCATGAGCAACGGATTCAGTTATTGGGTCCACTAGGGGGTGGTCAAATCAATATTTATGACGGATCAGATGGTGTGTTGCTAGAAGATGGCACTGGAAAGATATTTAGAGGTCGTTCTGCCGACGAAGTTTTTCTAAGTGCACTAAGCTTGTCCGTACCATTTGCTCAATTAAGCTACTGGGTGCGAGGGCTGCCTGCACCTGGCGTGCATAATGGAATCGGACTCGATCGGTTGGGTCGCGTGCGAAATCTTACACAAGATGGCTGGTTGATTGAATATCAAGAGTATCAATCGTTTAGTAACATGGAACTTCCTAGGAAAATTGTCGTAAGCTCTCTCCCTGCCTTAAATCTGCCCAATGATGATAAGTCGAATAAGTCTATTCACTTAAAGCTTGTTATCGGAAAGTGGGGGCCAAATGCTTAAAGCTGGTTAACGCATGGATGTTTGGATCGCACCCGCTAAGATTAATCTATTTCTTCACGTTGTCAGTCGAAGAAAAGATGGATTTCATAACTTACAGACGTTTTTTCAGTTTCTAGAATATGGCGATGAACTAAGTTTCTGCTCTCGTGATGATGGCATCATTCGTCGGATCCCTACATCTGACGAGACTTCTTATTTGCCTGATGTGGATCTCAGTATTAAAGCGGCTCAATGCTTGCAAGGGTCGACTGGTACGACAGCTGGAGTCGATATAGGGATCAGGAAAAGAATACCTATCGGGGCCGGTCTCGGAGGCGGCAGTTCAGATGCTGCTACTACCCTAATTGCGCTTAATCAATTATGGGAGCTCAAGCTTGGTCGGGATAATCTATGCAAAATAGCCAGATCAATAGGAGCAGACGTGCCTGTGTTTGTGGGGGGCCGGTCGGCTTATGGCGGGGGTATTGGTGATATATTGACCCCTTTTGATCAGCCCGAAGCGTGGTACTGCGTGGTTGTTCCACCGGTAGAAGTGTTGACTAGTAGGGTCTTCGCTGATCTTGAATTGACAGGTGACACCTCGCGCCGGACAATAACAGATCTGATGTCAGGTGAGGTACGAAACGATTTGGAATATGTTACCTGTCGGTTGTACCCAATTGTGGGTCGTTGTCTCGAGTGGATGCGGGGATTTGGTGACGCTCAGATGACGGGTAGTGGGGCCGGTTTGTTTATTGATGTTCCCGATCGTGCACGGGGGTTGGAGATATTGAGTCAAGCCCCATCAGGGTGCAATGGATTTGTGGCCCGAGGTATTAATCGTCACCCACTTGCGATATAGCCTCAAATTGGGGTGTAGCCAAGTGGTAAGGCACCGGATTTTGATTCCGGCATTCCCAGGTTCGAATCCTGGCACCCCAGCCAGTCATCGACCTATAACGAGTGAGAATAACGTTGAGCATAGAAAATCTTGCAATTTTTGCAGGTAACGCGAACCCAGATTTAGCGTATCAGGTTGCGCGAAATTTGGGTACAAGTGTTGGGAAAGCGCTTGTTAATTGTTTCAGTGATGGCGAAGTAAACGTTGAGATTTTGGAGAATGTTCGAGATCAGGATGTTTATGTCATTCAGCCGACATGCGCTCCAGCAGAAAAGAATCTCATGGAGTTACTAGTCATGATTGATGCACTGAAACGTTCTTCGGCAGATCGCGTCACGGCGGTTTTGCCATATTTTGGTTATGCTAGACAGGACCGAAGACCTCGAACTGCTAGGGTAGCAATTACCGCCAAGTTGGTCGCTGATATGATCTGTGTTGCCGGTGCAGATAGGGCGCTTACAATGGACTTGCATGCCGATCAAATTCAGGGTTTCTTTAATGTTCCCGTCGACAACATCTATGCATCACCGGTATTAAACAGCGAGCTTTACCGTCATGAGCCGGAAAACTTATTGGTCGTGTCCCCAGATGTTGGAGGGGTTGTGAGGGCGCGAGCAATGGCTAAACAACTCAATGCCGACCTCGCGATTATTGATAAACGCAGGCCTAGAGCTAATGAAGCTAAAGTGATGCACATTATTGGTGAGATCAAAGGTAAGACTTGTGTTCTCATGGACGATATGGTCGACACTGCAAGCACTTTGTGTGAAGCTGCGAAAGCTTTAAAGGATGCTGGGGCTGAGCAAGTTAAGGCATGCTGTACTCATCCGGTACTTTCAGGAGATGCATTGGAAAAGATTATGAAATCGGAACTAGATGAAGTTGTTGTAACAAATTCAATTCCGTTAAGTCAAAAGGCGGAGAATTGTAGGAAAATCCGGCAGATCAGTATATCTGGTTTGCTAGCGGAGTCTATCCGCAGAATTGCCACAGGTGATTCAGTCAGTTCTTTGTTTGTAGATTAGGGCCTCGACAAGCACTACGATCACAACAAAGTATTATAATTACCGATGTAAGTGAAAGATACGCTGGTAAGTAGGAGAATCAAATGAGTGTTAACTTCGAACTAAATGCGACTACACGCGAATCGAGAGGTACTACAGCTAGCAGAAAATCGCGTCGCGAAGGGCAAGTCCCGGCCATGGTTTATGGGGCAGGCAAGCAAAACCAACAGTTGTTTCTAGACTCTAATGAAATTAGTCATAGTTTGGCCATTGAGGCATTTCACTCGGCAATTATTTCTCTTAACACCAAGGATGGACCTCAGCAGGTGATATTGCGAGAGGTGCAAATGCATCCTTATCGACCCATTGTGATGCACGTTGATTTTCAACGGGTCAAAGCTAGTGAAAAGCTGCACATGAAGGTACCTCTTCATTTTGAAGGAGCTGATCAGTCGCCTGGGGTTAAGATTGACGGCGGGATACTGTCGTATCAATTGACAGAGTTTGATATAACCTGTTTGCCGAAGAATTTACCGGAATTTATTGCTATTGATGTTTCAGCTCTTGGTATTAATGAGTCTATTCATCTATCTGATATAAATCTCCCTGAGGGCGTTGAGTTTACGTCCACATCAATCCATGAAGGAGACAATCCGACTGTAGCTACTATTACGGCACCAAAAATCGTCATTGAAGATGAGGATAGTGGTACGGAAGATGATGCTATTGCTGGTGAAGATGACGATCAGGGGCGAGATGATAAATCGACAGAATCTAGTGATCCAAGCACGCCGACCCCAGACGGTGCAGGTGACTGAGGAAGTTAAGAGAATTCGGTCAAGGTTATGAGATAGGGCGTACTGTGTTCAACCATGGGTGATATTTCGTTAATTGCTGGACTTGGTAACCCTGGGCCCGATTATGAAGCTACGCGACATAATGTGGGATACTGGTTTGTCAATGAATTGTGTTCGCAATATAACCTCAAGTTGAAGTTGGAATCGCGCTTTAAGGGAGAGGTAGGGAGTACAAATATCAATGGTACTCCCGTGTGGGTATTTCGACCGTCAACGTTCATGAATGAAAGTGGCGAGTCTATCGGTCCGTTGATGCGCTATTTTGGAATCGAGCCCGAGGCACTTCTGGTTGTACACGACGATTTAGACCTTGAGTCAGGGATAGTTCGGTTAAAAAATGGAGGCGGTCATGGCGGACATAATGGGCTGCGTGATCTGATTAAACATCTTGGCTCAGCTAATTTTTGTCGGTTGCGGATCGGCATTAGTCATCCTGGAAATCCAGATGCTGTGACAAATTATGTGCTACATCGTCCCCCCGTTAAAGAGCGATCAGAGATATTGTCCTCTATTGAGTACTCCATTGGGTTTATAGGCCAAATAGTGAAGGGTAATCATGCATTCGTCATGAATGATTTGCATGCTTCGAAGGATCCAAGTGGGATTTAGATGCGGCATTATTGGCTTGCCTAATGTAGGAAAGTCGACACTTTTTAATGCTTTGACTCAGTCGCGAGTGGCCGCTGAAAACTATCCATTTTGTACCGTTGAACCAAATATTGGCGCTGTTAGTGTGCCTGACTCACGTCTTTCAGAAATAGCCAAGGCAGTGGAGCCGCAAAAAGTAGTACCGGCAATGATGGAATTTGTGGATATAGCAGGATTAGTGCCGGGCGCCTCGAAAGGTGAGGGTCTTGGTAATCGCTTCCTTGCCCATATAAGAGAAGTAGACGCTTTAGTCCATGTTGTGCGATTGTTTCCGAGTCAAGACATTGCGCATGTTGTCGAGCAGGTCGATCCGTGTAGGGATATTGACTTGATTCGAACTGAGTTGGCGCTAGCTGATCTCGAAACACTAGAGCGCGCTATAGAGAGAGTGGGTAGATCAGCGAAGACAGGGGACAAGGCGCAGCTGCGAATATTGCATCAGTACGAAACAGCATACAATGAGCTTAGTGAGGGCCAATCGATTGCTGGATTGACAGAATCAGCAACGCCTACTGCGTTGATGGAATTGTGTCTTCTCACCATGAAACCAGTTGTTTATATAGTGAATATCGGAGAGGAAGAAGATACAGATAATCAATTATTAGAAAGAATTCGTTATATTGCTAATGTCGATCAGTCCGAGGTATTGTTGCTGAGCGCAAAGATTGAAGATGAGATTGCGCTTTTGTCTAGCGATGATAAGGCCATCTTTCTTAAGGAGTTAGGGCTTTTAGAATCCGGCCTCGATAAACTGATAAGGGTTGGTTATCGATTACTCGGCTTGCATACGTTTTTCACCGCCGGTCCTAAGGAGGTCAGGGCATGGACAATTCCTCTCGGTGCTAGCGCACCAGAGGCTGCTCGAAAGATCCACACTGATTTTGAGCGTGGTTTTATACGCGCTGAAACAGTCTCATACAAAGATTTTATTCTTCTTGGTGGCGAACAAGGAGCAAAAGAAGCAGGCCGTTTACGGCTTGAGGGGCGGGATTACATTGTACAAGACGGTGATATAATGAATTTTCGATTTAGCGTATAGTCAATTGTAGGTTGAAGTACCGGCTAATGGTTTTCGGCTATGTAGCTCAGCAGGTTAGAGCACGGCACTCATAATGCCGGGGTCGGTGGTTCAAGTCCACCCATAGCCACCAAATTTTCAATGACTTACGACTCCTCTAACGTTTTGATTAGAGGGGAGTATGACCTCAGTATGACCAGAATCTTGAGAATCAAGCAACTTAACCACTGATTCTCTGGGTTCTAGATGTGCATAACGCTCCGTCATTTTGATGGTGCTATGGCCTAACAATCTACTTACATCTAACAGCGGTACTCCTTTCATTACCAACCAACTTGCAAAGGTGTGACGTAGATCATGGATGCGGAAATCATCAATCCCGGCACGATTACAAGCAGTGCGGAAAGCTGTCTTTAGTGATGCAATACGTTGCCCCTTGTTATTAACAAATACATGCGGTGCATCT
>MDTE01023024.1_pt1 | contig 55140 bp, 51 predicted proteins | sample 811231 | NCBI WGS metagenome assembly MDTE01 (sample SAMN05326651, study PRJNA326480) | marine metagenome | isolation source: seawater | place: Indian Ocean: Red Sea | collected 2010 | reverse complement strand
TCAAGACGGATCGGGACATACGGTTCAGCCTGCGGCCTGCATCTTCTGGGGACGCTGAGTTCCTGGTATCGATCGATGACCACGTCAGTTCGCGCTATGCGGTGACGTCGCCCCGTGATGCGAGAGTATGGAATTGGGAAATCGGTGGACGCCCGGCCCGGAAACGTCTCGTCAGTCTGATCGTCGATAGCGACGGGTCCTATGTTGGCTAGGTCGTCACCCAACCGGACTTCACGAACGTTTACGCCTGGTTCGTCGGACCGACGATGTCGTATCTCGAGACGTTCGAGGACGTCGACATCGCCATGATCGCACAAGGATGTGACTTCGCTGACCGTAACGGAAAGAACCCTCCGAGGACGATCGTCGTACAGTCTCCGCCCCCCGAGATCGAACGCCTGATCGCGCTCACCGGCCAGTATGTGGCCCCGCCCAACCGATGGGACTGGTATATTCTTACTTCTAACCTCCCTACATTGATCTCGAAACTCGCTCCCGTCCACGAGAAACGAGTCGAGGGAAGCTCAGCGCACCGATATACCGGGGCGTTCAGCATCGATCTGGGCGATCGCGCCGGATTGTCCATCGCATTTGAAGACGGACGAATCACTGAAGCTTCCGCCCTGGAAGATATCAGCCGAGCCGACGCGCGTTTTGCGACAGACACGTTCCTAAATCTTGTGTTCTGTGAACGCACGTATGAGACACTCGTATCCAACCATCCCGACTGCACGGCCAACCGAGAGGCGCGGACCCTGTTCGACTGTCTGTTCGCCCCGAAGCCGTCTGTCATTCATCCGATGTGGTAGAGGATTATGCCTGAAAAGCTGAATGTCCTGTTCATGTTCGCCGACCAGATGCACGCTTTCGCGATGGGTTGCATGGGAAACGACGAGATCGCGACTCCCAACCTCGACCGCCTGGCGAGCGAGGGTACGCTGTTCAAGAATTGCTACTCGAACGCGCCCGTTTGCACCCCCTTCCGCGCGACCCTCGTGTCGGGTCTATACGGCTCACAGACGGACACGCTCCACAACTGCGCCTGCGTCCCTGAGGGCACTCGAACCCTAGCTGCTTCTCTGAACGATGGCGGCGTACGGACCAGCTGGGTCGGCAAGTGGCACCTCGGTGACAAGGGCAACATCGCCATCCCGCCCGAGTTACGTGCGGACTTCACCGACTTCATCGGCTACCAATGCTACAACGACTTCCTGCACAGCGTGAAATTCTACGACGAGGGGGGGACGGAGCACGTCTACGACCACCACCGTACGGACGTGACTACGGACATCGCCATCGAGCGACTCGAGAAGATCAAGGATGAGCCATTCGCGATGTTCGTGTCTTATCAGAACCCCCACTACCCGGAGCAGCCGGCCTGGCGATTCGAACAGATGTATCAGAACAAGAACCTGACACGTCGACCCAACGCCTCGGACGTCGACCCCTACACGCCGACGCACAGCCCTCCAAGCCCGAAGCCTCGCGAGAACGACCCGCTCTTCCAGAAGTATGGGAACGACCTCGACGCGTATCTCCGCCAGTACTACGCGATGGTGACCCAGCTGGACGAGAACGTGGGTCGTATGCTAGATGCGCTCGACGAGATGGGCATCGCCGACAACACCGTCGTGATCTTCACCTCCGACCACGGAGATATGCAGGGCAGTCAGGGTGCCGTGAACAAGGGTCTGCCGTGGGAGGAATCCAGCCGGATCCCGCTGATCGTCCGGGCGCCAAAGGGGGTATCGGGAAACGTGGTCGAAGACGTTGTCTCCGGTGTCGACTTCTTCCCGACGTGCCTCGACTACGCGGGGTGCGAATCCGAGCTGTCATGCGAGGGCGACAGCTTCGCCGCGCACACCCATGACGCGTCGACCGCGGCTATGGATCGCCCTGTCTTTTCGGAGATGCGTCCGTGGTGCATGGTCCGGAAGGGCGCGCACAAACTAGTCGCGGATAAGGACCCGTTCACGCTTACCCACCTGTTCGACCTCGAGTCGGACCCCTACGAGATGAACAACCTGATCGAAAGTGCCGATCACGTAGAGGTAAGGCAGTCGCTCCAGGATCATCTCGAAGCCTGGTATAAGCGCGTCTCGTAGCCATCGCGTAGCCTCGTTCTCGGGGTCCCCCTGGGAACGCAGAAACCTAACAAGCAAACACATCCTCTCCCCTGGAACGACTGATTTGCACAGGCTCTTCGCCATCCTCACCCTGCTCTACGCCCTCAGCCCTCAGCTGCCCGCCCAGGAGACTACTACCTTCGGCACGGGCGAGGTCGACCATACGACCCTCCAAGTCGGCGACATGGTCGAGATCACCTACCACGCCGAAGGCCCGCGTTCTCGCAGCCCCCTCGAAGAGGCTTCCGGTATGGTCGTCGACATCCAGCCGACCTTCTTCGTCGTCGAGCACGCGGATGATGAAGCGCTCATCGATTATTCGGCTGTCATCGGGCTGGACCGAACGCGATCCGACACGTGGACGCTGGACCCGCTGGATTTGGCGATATCGCCCGGGTCATTGGTCGACAAGTATCTGGGAAACCGTGAACTGGAGGGTCTGGAAGGAACGTGGGGATGGGATCACGCCGGTTTCGGGATCGTTGTATTCAAGAACCGGGCGGAAGGTATCCCAAGATACGATTACGTGGGAATCCTGACGGCGACGTCTGAACCTGGCTGGCAATCCGATGAGGTCAAACTGCTGCTCAAGGAAACGGCTTCGGAAGAAACGTACTCCGCGACGTTCGTGGTCGCCGACAAGCAGCGCTTCGGTACGACCCTCCAGGTGGTCTAGGGTAAGTGGATTGAGGCTGTTCTCCCGTCGCACAACGGTCGGCTCCCGATGCGACAGATCCACAAAATCTTTCCCCTTCCTGAGGAAGCCGCTGATTCCACGGCGACTGATGAACCTAGGACGCCAACCGTCGGCTGCGGCTTCTTCGTAACGCAGGACATCGTCCTCACAAGCCATCAGGTCGTCGATGGCGCGGATTCGATCCGTGTTCGCCACGGGGGCGAAACCATCGTCGCCACCGTTCTGAGCAGCGACCCGCGTAACGGCATCGCCCTCCTCGCTCTCGATGAGACGGCGCGTCTGTCCACGATCATCCCTTTCCTGTTTGGGAACGTCGGGGAGGCGGTGGAAGGATCGCAGACAGTCTTTTGCGGGTTCATCTCACCCACCTTTTCGCGTCTTTCTGTAGACGAGGGAATCATCAAGAGCCTGGCAGGTCCGAATGATGACCTTACAGGCTTCACCATCTCAGCATCGATCGGCCCATACGCGACAGGCGGTCCCTTGCTCGACGCGAACAATCGTGTGATCGGTATCGCGATGCCTACCGATACGACTGGGGTCTCGCCCACCCACACGGCCGTCAAGGCGGACCTGCTCGCTTCACTGCTGCGCGTCTCCGACATCCGACTCTCCGAACCGCCAGAGACAGAAGACGAGCCGCTCGACGTCGCCCTCAGCGCACAGATGGCACGTTCCGCAGTCGTCCTCGTCGAGGCGAAGTAGTCCGACCCTCCCTCGCCAGACCCACCAGTCGAGCCTTTATCTCACGCCTGAATTGGCCGATATTATGGCTTTGAACTTCACACGGTAAATCGGAACCACGTGCGTTTCAGAGACTACTTCAAAGACCCTGCACAGCAGATCATTTCGTTCGAGCTATATCCGCCCAAGACCGCCAAGGGCATGCTCACCCTCAAGGAGCAGGTCATCCCGAACCTCGTGAAGCTAGGCCCGAGCTACATCACGGTGACCTACGGCGCGGGCGGATCGACCCAGGGCATGACGCTCGAGATCGCGTCGACGATCCGGAACCAGTTCGACCTGGAAAGCGCGTGTCACCTGACTTGTGTGGGCGCGTCAAAAGCGGACATCGAGCAGATCGTCCGGAAAATTTCGGCGGAAGGAATCGAAAACATCGTTGCCCTTCGCGGGGATACCCCGAAAGGCCAGGACCGGTTCACTACCCACGAAGATGGATTCGGGCACGCGAACGAGCTGGTGTCGCATATCCGCTCGATGGAAGGGATCGGTGAGGGAACGGGGTTGGCCGTCGCCGGATACCCGGAGAAACACCAGGAAGCACCCAGCCTGGACGAGGACATCGAAAACCTGAAGCGGAAGGTCGACGCTGGAGCGGATGTCATCATCACGCAGCTGTTTTACGACAACGATACGTTCTACGCGTATCGCGACAAGGTCGCGGCCGCCGGAATCGATGTCCCGCTGGTGCCCGGCCTGATGCCGATCCAGTCATCCCATCAGATCCAGCGGATCGCGTCGCTCTGTGGGGCTCACCTTCCGGACCCCCTTCTCGAGAAGCTGGAAGACGCCGGTGAGGACGACAAACTGGCCACGGAAATTGGGACCGAGCAGTGCATCGAGCAGAGCAACGCCCTCCTCGCCAGTGGCGTGACTGGCATACACTACTATGTCCTCAACCGAAGTAGCCAGATTCACCGGGTCATCCGGGGGATCGACAGGCAGAATCGCTGACCAGCCCAGCAAAACAAAAGCCCCCTGAACGCTCGAGTTCAGGGGGCTTCTTCTGTTCAGTTAAAAAGGTCTACATGCCGAAAGCGGCGGCAAAAAGCAGGAAATCGCTGAATCCTACGTCACCACTCCGATCCAGATCCGCCGCACGCAGAAACCCCTCGTCTCCCGTTAGCGTACCGAAAGCAGCCGCAAATACCAGGAAATCTTGGAATCCCGTCTCCCCATCCCCATCGAAGTCTCCAGTCTTTACGGTGATCCCCCGGAGGACGAGAAAACCCGGGTAGACGCGGAAATCCCCTCCAGCCAGATCCACGGTCTCGAAAGGCGCCCCTAGTTGCCCGTAGACGCGAACACTGCCGCCCGTAGCTGATCCACCTCCCGCTATAAGCCCACCGTCGACCAACGCCACCCCCAGATCCTGAGCGCTGACGGACACCACTGCAACGGCAGTGAGTAGCGCGGACCAAATCCCTGATCGCATCCCGGTTTTCCTGAACACTGGCTTTCTCTCTGGATTCATTCTGACCCCATGCTTCTGCCTCAAAGAATGTACGAAATTCACGACCACTCGGCACTCGCGCAGCTTGCGTAGGTGGGTCTCTCTGTGGTTTCTTTTCACTTCGCTCGACCGTCAGTACCTATGTACCTCCGGAGAAATACATGCCAGCCATTCTAGCCCTTGATCAGGGCACGACGAGTTCCCGCGCCATCCTGTTCGACGTCAAAGGCAGCGTCCTTGGTGTCGCCCAGAAAGAATTCGAGCAGCACTTCCCCCAACCCGGATGGGTGGAGCACGACCCAGAAGAGATCTGGAAAACGCAGGCAGCCGTGACGACCGAGGCGATCGCCGCTGCTGGACTGAACCGTTCAGACATCGCCGCCGTCGGGATCACCAACCAGCGGGAGACGACCGTCATCTGGGATCGCGCCACGGGCACCCCGATTCACAACGCGATCGTCTGGCAGGACCGACGAACCGCGGAAGCGTGCTACCGACTGCGCGCAGACGGCTATCACGCCACATTCCGGGAACGAACTGGCCTGATCCTCGATGCCTACTTCTCGGGCACTAAGGTCGCGTGGCTCCTCGATCACGTCGACGGCGCTCGAGAGCGAGCCGCAGCGGGCGAGCTCGCCTTTGGAACGATCGACAGCTGGCTAGCCTGGAAGCTGACGGGGGGTGACCTCCACATCACGGACGTCAGCAACGCCAGCAGGACCCTCCTCTACAACATCCACGACAACGCCTGGGACGACTACCTGCTCGGAATCCTCGACATTCCAGCCGCCCTGCTGCCGGAGGTTGTCCCATCTTCAGAAGTCTACGGAAACATCACGTCCATCTCTGAACTCGATGGCGTTCCTCTTGCGGGGATCGCGGGCGACCAGCAGGCGGCGACATTCGGACAGGTCTGCACGCAGCCGGGCATGGGCAAGAACACCTATGGAACCGGATGCTTCATGCTGCTCAACACCGGTGAGCGCGCACAGGCGTCCGAGAACCAGCTCCTCACCACCATCGCCTGGCAACGGGATGGCCAGACCGACTATGCGCTCGAGGGCAGCGTCTTTGTCGGGGGCGCCATCGTCCAGTGGCTGCGAGACGGACTCGGAATCATCGAATCCTCCAGCGACGTCGAGGCCCTCGCCACATCCGTCGAAGACAACGGCGGCGTCTACCTTGTCCCCGCACTTGCAGGTTTGGGCGCACCTCACTGGGACCCCTATGCGCGAGGAACGATCGTGGGCCTCACGCGAGGGTCGACGGCCGCCCATATCGCCAGGGCCGCGCTAGAAGGAATCGCCTACCAGGTCGCCGACCTGGTCGATGCCATGGGTGCGGATGCCGGTCAGCCGATGACCGAGCTTCGCGTTGACGGTGGAGCCGCGGCCAATGACCTGCTGATGCAGTTTCAGGCCGACCTCCTCCAGATCCCGGTTGTCCGACCGACCATCCTGGAAACCACCGCTCTGGGTGCGGCTTATCTCGCTGGCCTGACCGTTGACTACTGGTCTTCGCTCGATAACGTGGCAGCAAACTGGCAAGTGGACCGGACGTTCGAGCCTGCCCGGTCAGCTGACGATGCAGCGGCGCTCCGGCAGCGGTGGAACAACGCAGTGGAACGATCGCGCGGATGGGAAGCCAGCTGATGCGCCTGGATCGAGACGCGTCCATCCAGGCGATTCGGGATCGGACCTCACCTTGGGACATCGTGATCATCGGCGGCGGCGCCACCGGTCTCGGCACGGCCGTCGATGCCGCCTCCCGAGGCTACGACATAGTTCTGCTCGAGCAATCCGACTTCGCGAAAGGCACGTCGAGCCGGTCGACCAAACTCGTGCACGGCGGGGTGCGCTACCTCCAGCAGGGCAACGTCTCCCTCGTTATGGAGGCCCTGAGTGAACGTGGGCGACTCCTCCGGAATGCCCCTCACCTGGTTAGCGACCTCGCGTTCATCGTACCCAGCTACGTCTGGTGGGAGTCACCGTTCTACGGCATTGGCCTCAAAGTATACGATGTTCTTGCCGGCAAGTATGGCTTCGGACGATCGTGTCATCTGTCACGCAAGAAGGTCATCGAGGAAATCCCCTCCATCCAGACCGAAGGTCTGCGTGGCGGGACGAGATACTTCGATGGTCAGTTCGATGACGCTAGACTGGCAGTCAGCCTGGCGATCACAGCCACACAGCAAGGCGCAGTCGTCGCGAACTACACCCAAGTCGACGGTCTTCTGAAAGATGAAGATGGTGTGGTCACCGGTGTGACCGCAACGGATCTCGAAACGGGAGTCCCCCTGACCATCCAAGGTCGGGTCGTCGTCAACGCGACGGGCCCACAGGCTGACGTGGTACGTCAACTGGACAAGCCGGATGCCGATCCGATCGTCACCCCAAGCCAGGGCGTGCACATCGTTCTGGGTCGCTCCTTCATCCCCCGTGACTCCGCGATCTTGGTGCCGCATACAGATGACGGTCGCGTCATGTTCGCCATCCCGTGGCACGATGTCGCGGTCATCGGTACAACGGACACGGAGATTGATAGCATCTCACTCGAGCCCCGCGCACTCGACCACGAGATCGACTTCATCCTTAGCACAGCGAATCGTTATCTGTCACGCCCTGCCCTTCGGTCCGACATCAAGAGCGTGTTCGCCGGGATTCGTCCTCTCGTCAAAGCGGGGAACGGCGCCGCGACGGCTGCTCTCTCGCGTGACCACACGATCCTGATCGACCCCGACTCCGGCATGCTCACGGTCGTCGGCGGAAAGTGGATGACCTATCGGAAGATGGCCGAAGACGTTGTCGACCAAGCGACCGTCCTCGGCGGACTCGATCCAGCGGAATGTCACACTGAGTCACTGCCTATCCACGGTAGCTGTGAAGACTGGGCATCCTACGGTCGCCTGTCCTACTACGGAGCGGACACGACGGAGCTCTTGAAGCTCATGGCCCACTCAGATTGGGGTGAACCCATCCACCGCGACCTGCCGACTACGAAAGCCGAAATCGTCTGGGGTGCGCGGGAGGAAATGGCCAGGACCGTCGACGACGCGCTCTCACGGCGATCGCGAGCGCTGCTGTTCAATGCGTCCGCCGCGTCTGAGTCCGCAGAAGCGGTCGCTCGCCTCCTCGCATACGAGCTCGGCAAAGATGACGCCTGGGTCACGGATCAGACCTCGACATTCCACGAACTGGCGAACGGGTATACCGTTGATTGATCGCGAAGCCCAGTCATGACACGGCATCAACAATCACCCACACTGTTACTGATCCTAGCGCTGGTTCTGTGCGCGCCTCTGGCTGCGTACAAACCCGAGATGCCGGATCCGGTCTACGAGGATTGGCGTTGGGAGTCGTATCCCCAGCTCCAAGGCCCTAGTTTCCGAGCCGTTGCCGAGGATGTGACTGGAGCGGTCTGGTTCGGCACGGACAAGGGTGTCAAACGCTACGACGGTCGCACGTGGACGGAGTATACCGAGACCGACGGTCTGTTCGGCGCACCGATCAACGTCCTCTGTCCCGCCTCCGATGGTCGTGTCTACGCCGTATCGCGCCTCGGCATCAGCGTATTCGAGGATGGAGCCTGGCGCCGCATCTTTCCAGCCAGCCCGGATGTAAACTGGACCATCTGGAGTATCCGGGAAATGTCCGATCGTGCCATCTGGTCGGGCATGTCCGGGGATCAGATCGCGAGAGAGATCCGGCTGTCGGATCCAACAGTTGTGACCTTTCTGATCACCGGATGGGACATCCACGTTGAAGACGATCGGCTGAGCGAATTCGATTTCCACCTCAAAAAGCCGCTCGTCATCGGCGAGTTGAACGCGACCCTCGTTCGCGCGATATCCTTGCGAGACCGACGCCTGCGCGAGAAAAGCTCACAAAGTGCCTGAATTCGATATCTCCGTCGGCACCCGGATCCCCGTCATATCGGATACCCACGGCTTGCTCCGTCCCGAGGCGATCACCCACCTGGAAGGCGCCCCGCTCATCCTTCACGCGGGAGACGTCGACCGACAGTATATCATGGATGAACTGACCGCGATCGCCCCGACGGTCGTCGTCCGGGGCAACGTCGACCGAGGGCCGTTCGGGGACAGCCTGCCGCTCACGGAAGTCGTCGACATCGCAGGCCACCGCGTCTACCTCCGTCACAGCATCCAGGACCTCGACATCGACCCAGCAGCCGCCGGATTCGAGCTCGTGATTTCAGGCCATTCACACAGCCCCGGCATCCACGAGGAGAAGGGGATCATCTACATGAACCCGGGCAGTATCGGCCCGCGCCGCTTCACCCTCCCCGTATCGATGGCCTTCCTCACCGTCACCAAAACCGGCCTCTCCCCCGAACTCATCACCCTCACCGTCTAACCACCGAAGAGAGAAAACCCGGGATGGCCTACCTCCCTCGCCAAGATAATGGCGGAACTGGACGGCGACCTCGGGCTGCATTTCTTCGCGCCTTAGCGTCTTCGTGCTGTTTTTGTGTCTTTGTGCCTTAGTGGTTCTTACCTCTACCGAGAAACCATCGCCGTCTGGTTCGCCGCCACCCTCTCCTTCGTCGTCCACACGGCACGCGCAATATACCGGAAGTTCACGAGTGCGGCCTCGTGTCCGCCTCCCCCTGAAACCCTCGCCGCCGCCGTCGCATCCTTCACCATGGCCACCTCGAAGCCCTAATCGACGAGCTCGCGCATATGGGATTCGGTGCAAAGGTTTGCGGACATCCCCGCGATGATCACCTTATCGATCCCTCACTTGCGAAGCTGAAGCACGAGATCGTTCGTTTCCGGTCCGTGCACCTTGTGAGGATTCGTCACCACGGTAACCCCATCATCGATGTCAGGCAGGAAGATCGCAACCGGCGTACCACGTGGACCTTATTGGACATAAAATATTGATTATAAAAACTTTATCACAAATCTCTCCATACGGGACAAACCCAGGATATAACGATATTTCGTTGACAAACCGAATATTCGTCGTATCGTAACGATAGATTGACGTTGTTCGCTCCTCCACGTTAACGGGAGCCTGACCGTGGCAAAAGTCCTCCGGTACAAACCCAAGTTCGATTCGCTCAAAGATCTCCTGCTGGACATGGCGAAAGAGCGCTCGTGCGAGTCTGTCCTCTCGCTGATTGTCAACCGCCTGACGAGGTCCAAGCAGGTCGCCCTCTGCCGTATCTGGCTAACGCGTCCCATCTGTGATGATTGCGCCGAACGTGACTCGTCCCAGACGGAATGTCTGCATCTCGTGGCAAGTGCGGGTCAGTCGATGTCCGGAACGGATTGGGGTGGCAGCGAACACAGCGCTTTCAGTCGATTCCCGATCGGCCATTGCAAGGTGGGTGAGATTGCGGCCACCGGACGACCGCTCGAAGTCAGCGACGTCAGCGAAGACAACTCCTGGATGGCCGACCCCGATTGGGCGGATGTAGAAGGGATACGGGGGTTCGGCGGACAGCCGCTGGTCTTCAAGGACAGAACCCTCGGGGTGCTTGCCGTCTTCACCCGAATGCCGCTGGAGGAAGAATGGCTGACCTGGTTGCGCGTGATCGCCGACCACGCGGCCGCCGCCATCGCCAACTCGAGGGCGTTCGAAGAAATCGTGAAACTCAAAGAACAGTTAGAATTAGAGAATACCTTCCTGAAGGAGGAGATCTCGGAGGTCCACGAATTCGGGTCGATCGTTGGACAAAGCCCTCCCCTCAAGCAGATCACGCAGCAGATCGACCTCGTGGCCCCAACGGATGCGTCCGTCCTGATCCTGGGCGAATCGGGCACCGGCAAGGAGCTCGTGGCCCGGGAAATACACCAGAGGAGTAAGCGCAATCACGCCCCCCTGATCAGGGTCAACTGCGCGTCGATCCCCCAAGAACTGTTCGAGTCCGAGTTCTTCGGTCAAGCGAAGGGATCCTTCACAGGCGTGGTCCGGGATCGAGCGGGACGATTCGAAGCCGCTGACGGCGGTACCATCTTTCTCGACGAGGTGGGCGAGATTCCCGCCGAGCAGCAGGTCAAACTGTTACGGGTCCTTCAGGAAGGTGAGTTCGAACGCGTCGGGGAGGATCGGACCCGCTCCGCTGATGTGCGGGTGATCGCCGCGACCAACAGGGACTTGAAACGTGAGGTTGACGCCGGGAACTTCCGCGAGGACCTCTACTTCAGGCTGAACGTGTTCCCGATCGAAGTCTCGCCGCTTCGGGAGCGCCGGGAGGACATCCCGCTCCTGGCCGCGCACTTCATCGACCTCTCATCGCAGCGGCTGGGTCGGTCCGCCCCCAAACTCAGCGAGGCCACGCTCAAACGACTGCAGTCTTACAGCTGGCCCGGCAACATCCGGGAGCTCCAAAACGTGATCGAACGCGGTGTGATCACGTCCACCGGTGAAACGCTCCGCATCGACCTCGTCAGCCTGACCTCCCCCACCGTGAACATCACCTCCAGCGCCGACCTAGTCACCAACGATGGCATAATGACGGAAGACGAAATGGTCGAGCTCATGAAGAAGAACCTCCGCTCCGCACTCGACCGAACCGGATGGAAGATCTATGGACCCGGCGGCACGGCTGAACTCCTGGGCCTGCGGCCTACCACCCTCGCCTCACGCATCAAGAAGTTCGGTCTGAAGCGAGGCGTCGGCTGATCGTTCCCGTCGTTCCCAGGATCACCCTGGGAACGATCAAGTAGAATACCGATTGATACACAGCATGTGTCTTCGCCTGTTGCGGTGCACACGTATGCGTGTATCTTATGATGAAGCGAGCACTCAAGAAAGAGCTTCGACAGCTGGGCTGGTGGCTGGATCGCCACGGCGGAAAGCACGCCATCTAGACCGATGGGGCAAGAGAAGCGGCCATACCCGGGCATCGCGAACTGAACGAACGACTGGCCAGGGCTATCCTCAAGCGCAGGGACCACGATGCGAGTAGACGGAACGATCACCAGGGATGGTAGGTATTGGATTGCTGAGATACCGATCCTGGATACAATGACCCAGGAACGGACTCGCAAGGAATGTCTCTCTATGGCTGAGGATCTGGTAGAGAGTCTGGCGCAAAGACCCAACTTCCGGGTCACCGCCCACTACGTGGGGAATGATCGCATCGAGTTGAGCGCCAATCGCCCCGCGGAATTGACCCGGTTGATATTGAAGCGGCAGCGAACCCGAAGCGGACTGTCTCTAGCCGAGGTGGCCGAACGACTCGGTGCTACGTCTCGCAATGCTTACGCTCGGTTCGAACAGGGCAGGTCGACGCCAACGGTCGAGAAGCTGGACCAGCTCCTTCGGGCGGTTTCGCCTGATCGCGACTTTGTCATCGGTCAGAGTCAGCAGTAGCCACGCCAAATCACCCATCAGGAACCTACATGTCCATCGTCTACATCACAGGTGGCGCGACCGGGATCGGTGCCGCCACCGTCAGGAAGTTTGCCTCGTCCGGAGACGACGTCGCCGTATTCGACATCAACGGGGATGCTGTCGAGCAACTCTCGTCCGAGGTCGACAGCGGATCCGTCACCTTATTCGAAACAGACGTCCGGAACCGTGCATCTGTCCGCGAGTCGATCGCATCAGCCGCCTCGGATCTGGGTCCACCTACCACGCTGTTCGTCAACGCCGGTGTACAGAAGCTTCAGGGCATCTTCGAGATGGAGGACGATGACATCGACCTCATCATCGACGTCAACCTGAAGGGCACGCTCTACACGGTGGCTGAGGCAGCCGCCCTCATGAGAGATGCGGGAAAAGGTGGCACCATCGTTCTTATGGCTTCAGACCAGGCGCTCGTCGGCAAAGAGGGCTCCATCGTCTATGGCGCCACCAAAGCAGGCGTCGCACAGATGGCCAAGAGCCTCTCGGTCGCGCTGAGCCCACACGGGATCCGGGTCAACGCCGTATGCCCGGCGACTGTCAAGACCCCGCTCACCGAGCACGTCTTCAAATGGCTCGCCGACAAACATTTCGACGGCGACGTGGAGGCAGCCTGGGCCGCCGAAGCCGACCTGCTCCCGATCGGTCGGGTGGCGGACCCACCGGAAATCGCCGAAGTCGTCTACTTCCTGAGCCAGCCGTCTTCTTCGTTCATGACCGGCGCCCTGGTCCCGGTAGACGGCGGCCTGACCGCGCAGTAGGGGTTTCCTGAACTCTGAGCCCTAGCCTCTCCCTGACCCCTAACCCTCGGATAACGGATTCTGTTCACGTCTCACCGCTAGACAACGGAGCACACATGCTAAACTGGGGCATCATCGGACCGGGCAACATCGCCCGGGTTTTCTGCAACGGACTTCGATTCTCCAAAACGGGCTCGGCCACGGCGGTCGCGAGCCGCGATAGCGGCAAAGCCGAAGCCTTCGCATCGATGTTCGACATCGGAACCTTACATGGCAGCTACGACGCGCTGCTCGCAGACGAGTCGGTCGACGCGGTTTACATCGCCACAATTCATCCCGCACATATCGAGTGGGTGACCAAAGCGGCTCAAGCGGGGAAGCATATCCTCGTCGAAAAGCCGATGGGAATGAACGAGCGCGAAGCCACCGTCATGATCGACGCGGCCAAACAGAACGACGTCTTCCTGATGGAGGCGTTTATGTATCGCTGCCACCCACAGATTCAGCGGATGGCGGACCTCATTCAGGATGGTGCGATCGGCGAAGTGCGGGTCGTGCGCTCAGCCTTCGGGTTCCACGCGCGGTTCAACCCAGAATCGCGATCCTACAACTATGATCTGGCCGGCGGCGGGATCATGGATGTCGGATGCTATCCCTCTTCCGCTTCCCGCCGTGTCGCCGGCGCGGCAGCAGGTCAGACCTTCCTCAATCCGATCGAAGTCAAAGCCTCAGGCGTCATTGGCGAGTCGGGCGTCGACTACTACGCAGCGGCCGTCATGAAATTCGAGAACGACATCGTCGCGGAGATCAGCACCGGCGTCGCGTGTGCGCTTCAGAACGACATCACCATCCACGGAACCGATGGTGTCCTGACCATTCCCAACCCCTGGCTTCCGTCCACTCCGTGTCGAACCGCTGAGTACGCCCTGCCGCTCGATACTACATTCCCGTCGAGCGAGATTCACCTAACTCGCAAAGGTGAGACCAAAGTGATCACGGTCGACGTGGACCGCGACCTGTTTACTTACGAGGCGGATACGGTCGCCGAAAACATCGAAACCCGTCAGGCGCCGGCGATGTCCTGGAAGGACAGTCTGGGCAACATTCGCTTACTCGATGCCTGGCGGGACCAGATCGGTCTGGTTTACCCACAGGATCGCGCATAAGAGAATCAAGGGGTCGCATGGTCGATGTTCGACAACTCGCACCCGGTGAGACGGACCTGTACAAGGCCATCCGACTCGCTGCGCTTGAGGATGCTCCCTGCGCGTTCGGCTCCAACTACGAACGGGAGCAGGCATTCCCGAGAGAAAAGTGGGAGCGACGCTCATCTGAGGGTTGGGAAGGCAAGGGCAGTATCTGTGTCGTCGCGATCGATGGCGATCGAGGGGTGGGGATTGCGGGCGGGACCACACCGCGGGACGTCCAACGGGCCGGGCAGCTGGTGTCCCTGTGGGTGCACGCCGATCACCGAGGGACTGACGTAGCGGCTCGCCTCGTCGCCCAGGTCGAAGTCTGGTCATTCGATCGAGGTCACGAACAGCTTCTTCTGGGTGTGACCGAGAGGAATGACCGAGCCACCCGATTCTTCACAAAACTCGGTTACGTCCCGTACGATGACTGTCTCGAGGGTGAAGATTGCATCCACATCCTGAGTAAGCCGCTGGCTGTTACCTGAATCTTTCACAAAGGTCGCTGGTGCCTGACTTCTACGGACAGCCGAAGGACATTAATGCAACCGACATCCCCTTCTTCGCCGCCTCAGTCAGACCGACCGCCGAACTCCGATTCAGCGCAGCGCACTCCGAATCGCACATCTCCCGCCGACATCTCAACGAGTTACTTAACGCGGAGGACGTCGCCGGAATCGAGCTGGACGAGAACGCGGTTCGCTAACACGCCGATCGCGGCTTACTTCTCGTTCAGCGGTTCGCTTCCCGTACCCCTGAATCGCGAGGAAGTGAATGGCCCGCTCGTCTACTCCCGGACCCACCTGCGGGAGGGCATGCACGCGCTCTACGCACTGGTGGCTTTTCGCCAGGATGAACGGGCGCACGATCTGGCTGAACGCTGCATTGCAGCCATCGATGAGCTGTGGTCAGCCGATACGGGATGGGACAACGAGACGAGCAAAACCCGATACGGGCTCGAGCCCGACGAAAACACACTGGTCAGCGGGCTCGCCCGAATCATCGGTCCGCTGGTGAATTACTTCCGCGTGACCAGGTCTCCCTGCGCCCTCGGGCTCGCCTTGCGAATCAATGAACGACTCCTCCTCGATACGTTCGTCGAAGACGGCCGTTACGATCTTGACATCCACGGCGCTCACACACATTCGACCACCGGTGTCATGTCCTCGCTTGCCCAGCTTGCCGAACTCACCAGGGTTCATGCTCGGCTCACGCGTGTACGCGCTTTCTACGACAACGGGCTCAAGGACATTTCGGATCCCCTGGGATGGGTCATCGAAACGAGCAGGGACGATCAAAACCCGGGATACCTTGACCGTGGCGAGATCAACAACACGGGCGACATCGCCGAAACGGCCCTGATCCTGCGCCGGCACGGCTGGACAGAGTACTTCGAGGACGCGGAACGGATCTTTCGCTCTCACCTACTCCCGTCGCAGCGGAGGGACATCGACTTCATCGAAGCGCCCCCCTTCCCAGACAATGTGGACAGGCTGCGGGATGTGGCCGCACGTCATCAGGGAGCGTTCGGCTTTCCTGCCCCCTACGGCCACGAACCGATCTGCGCACCGGACGTGAAGTTCAACATGGACATCGTCGTTGGCGGGGTCGGGACGCTCTGTGAAGCCTACCGTGATCTTGTCCGGTTCGACGAAACCGGCCATCACGTCAACCTACTGTTCGATCGTCACACAGACGCTATCAAGGTCGCATCACCCTACACCCACGCCTATCTTGCCGTGACACTCAAACAACCCGGAACCCTTTGGGTGCGAATCCCAAGCTGGGTCGATGTCGAGCAGATGCATCAGGTGCCCGGGGCCCAGGTCGTGGACCGCCATCTCTTTGTGGGCGATCATCCGGTGGCCTAAAGGCTCGAACTGCCGTTTGAACTCACCACACGTGAGATCACGCTTCATCACCGGTCACGCGATATCGGCGTTCGGCTTCGGGGCGACGCGGTCGACGCGATGCAGAACCTCGGCGCCGACCTGACGTTCTTCCCTGCGCTATAGCAACACATCGCTCAACCTGGCTTCTGCCTATGAGCGCCATCGTCAAAACCCTTAGCCTCAGCCGTGACCACACCTTTAGCAAGACGTTGCGTGACAAGATTCGCCTCGTCGTGGGCCTCGGTGTCGAAGGAGACGTGCACGGCGGGGTCACGGTGAAGCATCGTTCACGAGTCGCGAGGGACCCCACACAGCCCAACCTGCGGCAGGTCCATCTGATTCACAGCGAACTCTTCACGGAGCTTTGGGCTTCAGGTTTCGACGTCCACTTCGGACAGATGGGTGAGAACATCACAACAGAAGGCATCGACCTGCTCGGGCTCCCGCGTGACACCCGTCTCTCGATCGGGACGCAGATGGCGAGTTCGTCCGTAAGTCGGGCATCATGACTGTCGTGGAGGCCAGCGGGCCGATCAAAGTCGGGGATCCGATCAGGGCGAACGTACCACCACTACCGCACCGCCCGCTCGAACGTGTCTGACCCGACCCGTCTAAAAAGTCGACCCGTCCGAGAGGATTCGCTCACGACCACCTTCGGGATTTTGGGTACCTCACCGAAGCCCTGACGGCCGCCGCACCTGCTACACGCGTTTCCTCGTCACCCCACCTGAAAAGACAAAGTCACCTATCCCTGCAGAGCTCTGGTGTGTGACATCGACCTCTCAAATCACGGGAAGCTGTGCGACCTCGATGTGAAACCGGTACACAATGCGTCCAGAGCGTGTTGGGTCGATGACAAGAGGATCACCTATTACGCAGGACGCAGCATTCACGTTGTGGATGTTGACTCGGGCGAACAACTGATCAGCCCGGTCGCGGGCGATGCGGCTCACGCGACACACATCGACCGGTTGCCATACTGGGCCGAAGGTGCGGAAGCGGCAGGCGTTCGCGCGCTCGACGTCTCGTCCGGATCGACGGAGCTGATCACAGCGTGTGACGACATCCGTAGCTGCTTGGAACCTGCCATCGGCCCACTCGGTGACTTCTCGGTCAAGTATCTCCAGTTCAGCCTTGGCGGTAACCACATCGGCTTCCGTCCGCACGGCGAGCGCACTGATATGCTCACCATGCGATCCGACGGCTCAGACCTACACCTCTACCCGGCACCCAAACCGATCCATCAACTCTGGTATGACAACGACTGCATCGTGGGCGTCTGGATTCGAGGCGCGCCCGAAGGCAAGGATCGGCACTACTTTCGATGGTCGCTGGAGGCAGAGCTACTGGAGACGTTGGCCGGTCTGATTTCGCACGGTGCCGCCTCTACAGACCGTCAATGGCATGCAGGCGAAACCTGCGCGTACTTTTAGACACCCATACAGATGGGCATCTATCGACGTGGTGAGTCTGAACCAGCAGCCACCTGTTTCGACCACGCGTATGGCGACATCACTTGGGGCCGCAGATATCACGAGAACCCGGCTTTCAGCCGTGACAGCCGGCGGCTCTACTTCTGGGAAGCCGTATCGGAGCAGAAAGTCAAGGCCCGATACGCGGACCTCTCACCCCTCCTTGCCTGAAAACAACCCTGCCGGTATTGTCCGGGTAACCACTCACTCTACTTCAGGAACCTATGGTCTCTGCAAACGAAGCACTCGAACGTCTCCGAGCCGGCAACGGACGGTTTGTCGCCAACCGTCACAAACACCAGGAGCATATCGGGGTAACCGAGCGGACGGAACTCGCCGCGGGACAATCTCCATTTGCCGTCGTACTCGGCTGTTCCGACTCTCGCGTCCCAGTCGAGATCATATTAGATCAGGGACTGGGTGATCTCTTCGTCATCCGCGTGGCGGGCAACATTACGGGTGCGACCGTCATCGGGAGTGTCGAGTTCGCTGCTGCAGAGCTTGGTGCGCGTCTCGTCGTCGTGCTCGGCCACTCCAAGTGCGGCGCGATCGGCACGACACTCAGCCAGATCGAGAAACCAACCGACCTGACCCCCGGTCTTCAGTCGATCGTCGACCGAATCAGCCCCGTCTTCACCAGGCTGGATGCGGAGGGGCTGTCGCGGGACGACCTTCTCAAAGAGGCCATCCGAGAGAACGTCCATTCTTCCGCCGACAAAATGCGACAGGGCTCTCCGATCCTCGAGGATCTGATCGCGAACGACGGACTTCGCGTAGTCGGCGGCAGCTATGATCTATTGAGCGGCGTTGTCGAGTTCTTCGACGGCGTTCCGCTCGATTAACACCTTTCCAGAGTGATCCCGTGTACAACCTCCAAAATGACACGCTGACCGTCCAGATCCTGGACCCGGTTGATGACCAGGATCGTTTCGGCGTCCGCTATTGCACCGGCGGATACATCTTCCAGGTCGTGGACCCGGACCACGGCGATCTCATGTCCGGTCCCACCTACCCCGATGACTTCAACTGGTTCGACGGACAGGGCATACCCGACTCCTTCAGCGGGAACCCGTTGCGTGATTCGGAGAACACTTCAACCGCGCTGATCTTGGGAATCGGGGTGTGCGACCTGGAAGCCAGGTCGATCGTCGAGCCGTGCGAGTGGACCGTCCAGACCACGGGCACATCGGTATCGATGGTGACGGCTCACGACTTTGGCCAGCACGCCGTCGATCTCGAGCGTACCGTCACGCTCAGATCCCGGACGATCCGATCGAGCACGTTCATTCGCAACCGTGAAAAGGCACCCCTCAGGATCAACTGGTTCCCGCACCCCTTCTACCCGCAACTCGATGACACACAGGAATTGTGTCGCTTCAACAGCCCCGTCTCGTTTCCCGACAACGATGGCTTCGAATGGGCGGACAGCGGGTTCATCGCCCGCAAAACCTGGCCTTGGACAAAGGGTCATTACCAAGCGCTGGACCACGACGGTCAGATACACCTGATCGTCCAGCAGAAGCACCCGACATTGGGTCTCGTCGGAGCGACCTGCAGCTACGTCCCCGACTTCTTCCCCATCTGGGGGAACGCGAACACATTCTCGTGGGAGCCGTATCTGGAGCGGACACTGGCGCCCGGTCAAACCCTCACCTGGTGGATCGACTACCAGTTCTAGCGAATCGTAGGAGTCGCCTCTGGCGACGAGCTTTTACGATTACCCTTACCGTAATCACGGAATACAAGGATGACCGACCGCAAGAACGTTCCAGTTCGACCTGCAAAGCTTCCTAGTCGTGCATCTACTCCTTCTGCTCTGTAGACGGGGTACTGTGTCAGAACGCGGAACATATCCACACCTTGATGATGGAGAATGGATACAGCTTAGACAGTGAGACGCTCACGATGACGCTACACTCGATCGGAGAAGTTAAACTGACAATCCCAGACAACTCCGCCGAGACTCTCCTGAACGCGAACGGTCCGGAACACGAGAAGCCAGGTGTATGGGTAACGATGAACTCAGCCGACAAGAACGAAATCGGCGTCTGCTACGCCTACGGCAGCTTCGATCCTCAGCCGACGAACCGTGTCCAGTCGACACTCTGCATCAACTGGCTGACGTCGAACAGAGACTACCGGCGTCAGGGCTGGGGAGAGTACATAGTGCTCGAGACCTTGCGCGCCGGTAAAGCTGCCGGCTACGCCACCTGCATCCTCGGCACCGACGTCACGAACACACCCGCACGGACGCTCTATGCCAAGCACGGTTTTACCGACACGTATGTGTCAACTGCTTACAGGAAGTAAGGGATGTCGATGCTCTTGAACGCGAAGGACGCTCCCTCGGCCTGGGCACCCTCAACGATTAACTCAACGGACGACTGGCAGATCAGCCTTTCGGCAGCACAGGTCTGTGAGATCCGCTCGGCCGCGGGGACCGTGGCTGAAAAGGATCTGCCCTGGCCCGACATCGACCAACGGGCCTACGACCTACCCTCGTGGGTCGACCTGCTGGACGACCTTCGGTCTCGTCTCGAGGGCGGCCTGGGGTTCGCGCTTCTTCGATCGCTGCCCGTCGAACAGGAGTCCGAACACGTCGCCCGCACGATGCTCTGGGGCATCGGTCAGCACCTTGGCTACCCGGATCGTCAGGACGCGGCGGGTAACCTGCTCCACGATGTGCGTGATACGGGGAAGCACCTGTCCGATGACGGTATCCGCGTTTACCAGACCAAACTCCCCATCCACTACCACAACGACGGCTCCGACGCCTTCATGCTCCTGTGCTACCGGCAGGCACAGTCCGGTGGACGTTCTCAGCTGATCAGCGCTGTCTCCGTCTTCAACGAGATCCTCGCGCGCCGTCCCGATCTGGCCGAGATCCTCCAGCATCCGTTCGACTTCGATACCCGCGGTCAGGGTCTCCCGAACGCGCCCCCCTACCAGCGCATCCCGGTCTACACGCACCACGCCGGACACCTAAACGTGCTCTACAAGCGTCAGTATATCGACCTCGCTCAGCGCTTCACGGATGTCCCGCCGCTCACCGACAAGCAGATCGAAGCCCTCGACCTGATGGATCAGGTGTGTGGCGAACTGGCCTTCGAGTTCACGATGAACCCGGGCGACATCGTCGTCGCCAACAACTACGACATCCTCCACGCTCGCTCGGCATTCGAGGATGGTGAGTCAGACGAAGGCCGACATATGATGCGGCTCTGGTTGACCCTCCCGAATGGACGCCCCCTCCCGCCTGCGTTCGAGCATACGCGCGAGTTCTGTCATTCCTTTAAGAGGCGGAAGGCAAAGGCGGGAACCGCGGAGAACACAAAGGGGAAACCCATCCAGCCCTAAATCGTGCCACAGTGGACTCACACCATTCGTTGTTGATGACTGGTCTACCGTGATCCTCTTTGGGTCGCACTCCGCACCTAGCCTGCACTGTCCTGACGCCCTCGTCTTTCTCTGCACCCTCTGCGTCCTCTGCGGTTACATTGTCTTTACACAAAGGAGAAGCGATGCGAATAGCCGCTGCAGAAATCGGTCAGGAAACAGACACCTTCAGCCCGCTGGACACGACACTCGAGCTTTTCGAGAGCCACGGGTTGTTCCACGGGGACGAGATCGTCGACATGGTCAAGGGGGAAGGGATGCTGGGGGCCTTCCTGGATTACCTGGACACCCAGGAGCCGGTCGAGTTGTTCCCGATCATCCGGGCCTGGGCCGGCGCGGGTGGCTGGATTAAAGGTGAGACGCTCGAATATTTCGAGCAAAGCTTACGGGAAGGACTGGAACAGGCACTTCCGCTCGACGGCTTCTTCTTCGCGCAACACGGTGCGGCCGCGTCCTACAAGGATGACGACGTCGAGGGCTACCTGCTGGATGTCGCTCGGGGCGTGATCGGGCCGGATGTTCCGATCGTCATGCCGCTCGACCATCACGCGAACATCACCGAGCGGATGGTCCGTCAGAGTACGATCATTGTTGGCCACCGTACTCAGCCTCACGACCCATATGACACAGGGCAAATCGCTTCGGAACTCAGCTTTCCGGTGTTCAAGGGTGAGATAACCCCTTCAGTCGGCTTCACGAACATCCCGATGATCACGCAACAGGATCAGTTCCTCACCAAAGCGGGTCCGATGAAGGAGTGGTTCGATGCGGCGCGTGCACTCGAGCAGGAGGGTCGAGCGCTGACCGCTTCACCTTTCCCGATGCAGCCCTGGCTGGATGTGAAGGAGGGCTCGTGGACCGCACTGGTCTATACGGATAGTGATAAGGATGGAGCGCAGCAGATGGCCGACGACCTGGGCAATCAGGCCTGGTCCGTGCGAGAGCGATTCTGGGTCTCCGAGCGTGTCCCGTCTGACGAAGCGGTCGCCAAAGCCGTTGGTACGCCTGAGGGGTTGATCATCCTGTCCGATACGGGTGACTCGGTATACGGAGGCGCTCCCGGTGACAGCACGCACATCCTGAAAGCACTCCTGAAAGCCGACGTGCCCCAGACCGCCCTTGTGCCGATGCTCGACCCCGATGCCCAAGCTCAGGCAGCGGCGGAAGGAATCGGTGCCGATGTCACGCTATCGGTCGGCGGCAAGGTCGACAGTGTCTTCTCTTCGCCTGTCGAAATCACTGGACGCGTCGCCGCATTGTCGAAGGGTCTGGAAGCCTACGTCGAGCGTCGCGGGTATTCGGACCTCGGCCCCACAGCCCTGATCGAAATCGGCAACATCAAGCTCGTCCTGCAGAGCCACCGATCCTTCGCGGTGAACCAGCCAATCCTCTACACCCATCTCGGGCTAAACATCGATGAAGCAAAGATGGTCGTCGTCAAAACGGCCTCCAACTTCCAGTTCTTCGCGCCCTGGACGAAAGAGATAATCCGGGTCGATTCGCCGGGAACGACGCAGTCCGACCTGACCACGTTTACGTGGAAGAACCTGCCCCGTCCGACTTATCCTCTCGATGACCTGAAGGACTGGCAGGCAGGTACCGCCTCCGAATGAATCTGCCCGCCGAACTCGGTCTCGCGATGTCCAAAGCACTGGACGGCGTCGACCACCGCGCCTTGAGTGATGTCGCCAACGAGATATCGACGGCCTACCGCGCTCAACGCCGGTCGGGATCGGCTTATCTCACCTCTCACGCACACCGACTCGCCTATCTCGCGGTGCGACTACCAGCGACCTATGCCGCCGTGCTGTCTGCCTGCTCATACACGGCTGACATCGTTGGAGACGTGCCGATTCGGTCGTGTCTGGACCTGGGGGCCGGCCCGGGAACGGCAAGCTGGGCGGTCGCACAAACCTGGTCACGCATTGAGCGTGTCACCCATGTTGAGAGTGATGACGATCTGATTCGTCTGGGAAAGCAGCTGGCGGCCCAGGGAGATGACCGCCTCAAGAACGCCGACTGGCAATGCGCCGACCTGACCGCCCTCGAAACCCTCGAGTCCCACGATCTGGTCATCTGCTCATACGCGATCGGTGAGCTCACCGAAGCCGATCGAGATCGGCTGGTCGAAAAAGCCTGGTCAGCAGCGCGCGCACTACTGATCCTGATCGAGCCCGGAACGGTCCCCGGGTTTCAGCGTATTCTTTCGGCGAGGCATCAACTCCTCGAGGCGGGTGCACACCTGGTCGCCCCCTGTCCACACGAGGATGCATGCCCAATGACCGGCGTCGATTGGTGCCACTTCGCGCAACGGCTCGATCGCTCGGCCATCCATCGTCAGATCAAATCGGTCGATTTGGGATACGAGGACGAGAAATACGCCTATGTGGTTGTCGCGCGGGATGAAGTCGTGCGTCCAACTGCTCGGGTACTCCGTCATCCTCAGAAGCGATCCGGGCACACGCACCTGTCGCTCTGCACGATCGAAGGAATCGAAAACAGAACGGTCACCCGAAGCCAGAAGTCCGATTGGAAACGTGTCCGGCGAACAGGATGGGGTGACACCTGGTAGAGGAAAGAGCTGGCTATGAAGATCACATCTATTGACATCCTGCAGTGCGAAGGCGGTTGGCGCACACAAAATTGCGTGAAGATCCAGACCGACGAAGGTATCACGGGATACGCCGAGTGCAACTGCCAGCGGACGGCCCGGATGATCCGGTCAGCGATCGAGCACGTCGGCAATCTCGTGATGGGACGCGACCCGTTCCAGACAGAGAAGATCCAGATCGACCTGTATCGGGCTCGACGTGGCGTTCACGTTCAAGCTGGCCGGCATCGCCAAGCTCGCCAAGGCGCTCGAGCCCTTCAACATGATGTGGCTGGAATCGGAATCCCACGATCCACTCGCCTTGAGGTCCGTTCGCGAGTCGACCTCCATGCCGATCTGCGTCGGCAAAAGCGCCTATCGAACACAGGGGTATCGGTCGTTTATCGAAAACCACGCCGTCGCGATCATCATGCCGGACACCGTGTGGAACGGCATCTCCTTGGGCAAGAAGGTGGCTGACTACGCGAACACCTATGACATCCTGTTCGCGCCGCACAACTCACACGGCTGTCTGGGCGGATGGCAGGCCGCTCAACTGTGTGCCACGCTCGAAAACTTCAAGATCCTGGAATACGAGTATGACGACGTCCCGTGGCGGAACGGGATCGTCACACACCCCACAGTCGTGAAGGACGGCTACATCGAACTCTCTGACCAGCCGGGCCTGGGTTTCGACATCATCGAGGAAAAAATCCGCGAATACCCGCCCACACGAAGCAGGTCATCGATACACCTCCTCCACCCTGCGTCTGAGCCACTCTGGACGGGTGAAAACCGAGTGCAAGAGGATGAGTCCGAGGATCGGCACCGGGCTCACCATATCCAACAGGCACAGCAGAACCAGCAGTACGACCACTCTCGTTCGCTTCATACCCGCGTCCTTCCACATTCATCGTATACGCTCCACGAATCCCTTTCACGCCGGAAAACAAGCCCGTACCTTGCCCTGTACGCTGCACTCATTCCGCGAGGCATCCATGGCTAAAGACTATACCTCCAAACTACCATATCACACCTTCCCGACAGAATCGCTCGAGGCGCAGGATGCCGCGCTGGCAGAGAACCCCCTCCTCCAGCGGATGCTCAACCATCGCAAGACCTATGAGGGAGATCCACACCGGCCCATCTACCACTACGTCAACCCTGAAGCCAACCTGAACGACCCGAACGGGCTGTGCTTCTGGCAGAACCGCTGGCACCTATTCTACCAGGCTTATCCGCCTGAGGATACCCGTCAGCATTGGGGACACACCGTCAGCGACGACCTCGTTAACTGGCGGGATCTCCCCTACTGTATCTACCCGAACCCGGAGCGCTGCTGCTATTCGGGTTCCGCGCTTGCCGAGAAGGACCGTGTGATCGCGATGTATCACGGAACCGAGGTCGGCAACATGGTCGCCATCTCCAGCGACCCCCTCCTGCTCAACTGGGAAAAGATTGGGAACAGAGCGGTCGTCCCGATGACGGCCGAGCGAACTTTCGACGGCCCCGTGCCTGAAGGGATGCATCCGCCCCGCGTGTTCGACCCCTGCATCTGGAAGAAGGGAGACGCGTACTACTCGATCACCGGCGGTCAGCTACCCACTGGCCCTGGCGGCAAGCTCATCCGCGCCAATTTCCTGTACCGCTCGACAGACCTCGAACACTGGGAGTATTTGCACCCCTTCGTCGAGAACGACCTGTATTCCATGGTCGGCGACGACGGCGCGTGCCCCTACTTCTGGCCGATAGGCGACCGGCATATGCTGCTGTTCTTCAGCCACACGAGCGGCGGTCAGTATCTGCTCGGCGACTACGACACCGAACGCGACAAATTCGTCGTCACCGACGGCGCCAAGTTCAACTTCGGGCCATACGGACCTGCGGGCGTTCACGCACCTTCCGCATGCCCCGACGGAGACGGTGGCCTGATCGTAATCTTCAACATGAATCCTGCCAAACCCACGGACGGGTGGAATCAGATCATGACGCTGCCCCGTCGATTGACCGTTGTTAGCGATACGGTCTATCAGGAGCCGGTCGATGGTCTCGAGTCCCTGAGAGGCGCGCACGAACAGGTCGGCAGAACCGACCTGCCCGCCAATCAGGAACTCGTCCTCGACAACATCTCCGGGAATGCCATCGAGATCATTGCCGAAGTCGATCCGAAGGGGGCCTCGTCGATTGACCTGAACGTATTACGATCTCCGGATCGCGAGGAGTTCACGCGGATCACCTTCTACAAGGAGCGTGGGTATCGTGACCGTACCCAACAGCCACCCCCTGTGACCAGCGCCATCACCATCGATTCGACTTACTCGTCGACCGCGGCTGATGTCCGGTCCCGGGCGCCTGAGACCGCACACTTCCAACTCGAGGAAGGCAAAAACCTTCGGCTTCGGGTATTTGTAGACAAAAGCGTGGTCGAGGTCTTCGTCAATGGCATCCAGTGTGTTGCCCTGCGCGTCTATCCCGACCGCGAAGACAGCACTGGCGTCTCACTACGCGCTCAGGGATCAGATGCGCAGCTCCTGTCATTGGACGCCTGGCAAATGCAGAACATCTACTAATCCTTGGGTCACGCTGAGCGAAGTCGAAGGGCGACCCAAGCTACTCCACGACCGACGCTTCGACTCCGCTCAGCTTGACCGTGTGTATCCCCCCACGTATTGAGGAAAGCCACATGTCAACCGTCAGAATCGGAATCATCGGCGCCGGCGGCATCTTCCGCTCGCGTCATCTCCCCGGGCTTGCCAAACTCGACAATGCCGAAGTCGTCGCCATCTGTAATCGCAGCGAGGAAAGCGGCAAGAAGATCGCCGACGAGTTCGGCCTTTCACCGGACATCATGACCGACTCGGATGCGCTGCTCGCACGGGACGACATCGATGCCGTCATGATCGGAACGTGGCCCTACAAGCACTGCCCCTTCGTGCTAGCCGCCCTTGACGCAGGCAAGCACACCTTCGTCCAGGCCCGGATGGCGATGAATCTGGCCGAGGCCAAGCAGATGTATGCGAAGGGTCAGGAAACGGGACTCGTAACCCAGATCTGTCCTGCCCCGCCCTGGAAAGCAGCCAAGTTCCTCCGTCGCCTGATCGACGAAGGCTACTGCGGCGACATCTACAACGTCTACGTTCGCAACATCGGTGACAGCCTCGTCGACCCCGACGACCCCCTGCACTGGCGGATGGTCGATCGCTACTCAGGCCTAAACGCGCTGGGGATGGGCATCACGATGGAAAAAGTACATCGTATCCTCGGCTACTTCTGCGCGATCACGGCGCGAACCGGCACGTTCACGAAGGAACGTCCGATGGCCGATGGGAGCGGGTTTGGTCCGGTGGAACGCCCCGAAACCGTTCACATTCTCGGTCAGACGGCCAACGGCGCCGAGGGCGCTTTCCTCTTCACGAACAAGGCCCGGTTCGGCGTCGGCAACACGATGGAAATCTACGGCAGCGAGGGCACGCTCATCTACGACCTCGGCTCCACGGTCAAAGGTGGAACAGCCGGGGATGACGAATTAAAGGAGCTCCTGATCCCAGAGGACGAAGTTGACGAGTGGACGGTCGAAGCCGATTTCGTCAACGCGATCAACGGGGGTCCCCAGGGAGACACGAGCTTTTACGAGGGCGTTCGCTACATGGAACTGACCGAGGCGGTTGCACGATCGATGGAACTCGGGCAGACCATCAACTTTCCACTCGTCTAGTGCGAATCTGTGAGAGAAACCCACGGGATGGTCAATCGGTCCAAGTCTTTCGACTGCCGGGCCCTCCGACCATCCCGGACAAGGGATGTAAATGATCGCTCTTCTCCAGCTCATCGTGATCAGCCTGACCGTGTCAGCACAGGATGTTCCGCCGTGGCGAGTCGCCAGCGCGAGGGGGTCTACTGGACGCTGAACGACTCCGGAAACCCCGACGTGATCTACGCGACCGGCCTCGACGGGAAGCTCATACGTGAGTTTCGGGTCATCGGCGACGACGCCCAGGTTGCCGTCTGGATCAACGGAACCGAATTGCACCGGAACAATCGACGGGGCGGCGCATTCCCCGACGGGGATGTCGTTCCCTGCCAACTCGAATCGGGCTGGAACCAGGTCCTCTGCAAGGTCGGTCAGAACGGCGCAGGCTGGGCGCTATAGGTCAGGTTCAACGATCCCGATGGGGCCCTGAAGTATGCCGCGCAACGGAGGTACTCGTGTCTGAACAGAAACAGGGGGTGTAGGAATGGATCGCCAGCTCATGACCAATGAAGAGAACTATCACTTCGACATCGCGGGATTCCTTCACATACCCGGTGTTCTAAACTCGGGTGAACTACAGCGCCTCAACGACGCGGTCGAAACCTCCGGCGCTTCCTCCGGATTCGTCGGGCTCCCCGAGGGTCAACGCGAACCGTTCAGAGAGCTTCTTGTCCATCCTCAACTGGTATGGTATCTGAACCAGCTGGTCGGCCCCGGCTTCAAGCTCGACCGGTTGCCCGAAATCCTCGGATCGGATCCGGCCATGATCGACCAGCCCCTGGTCGGCGGGAACGAGCCCCTCAACCCCGGGACAGCCTACTTCTACAAGAATGGCCGCCGGTATTGTCAGGCCGTAAGGGTGATCTGGGCCCTGTCGGACGTTGAAGAAAACGCAGGCGGTTTCGTGTTTGTCCCCCACACTCACCGCGGCAATGTCGATATCCCCGAAGACGTCCTGACCGGGGTAGACGACCTGGGCCTGACCCGACAGGTCACGATGCGTGCGGGTGATCTGCTGATCATCGGTCTGTCGGTTGCTCAGGGCGTGCGAGAGTGGACTCACGAAGCCAGCAGACTCCTGAGCTTCGAGTATACGGGTCGGGGCGTCCTCCGCTCACCGGGAACGGGTGAAGCCGTCGAGACCTACGAGCGTCCCGACTTCCTCGAGGAATTGAGCGACGTACAAATCGCGTCGATCCACCGTCCGGATTATCGCGACAGCACACCGCCCCCGACGATCGTGACGGACGGCGAGACGGCAACCGTCGGTCTGCGCGGAGATCTGTTCCACCCGTCCATCTACGTCAAGAATCCCGACGCCAACATTGACGAGAAGGAGTTCTTCTTCTGGGACCTGTGCGGATACCTGGTCGTCCGGAACGTCATGGACGAAGCCTGGCTCGCGGAGGCGAACGAAGCCATGGATCTGCACGAGGACCAGATCGAGATCGGCAGTAACACGGCAGGCAAGTCGAAGACGTTGGCCGGGTCGGGTCGACCTGAGCTGCGAGGTCTGTTCAAGCTGCCTGGAAAACACGGTGAAGCATTTCGCAAGATGATCGCCCATCCCCCGATCGAGCATCGCATCAACTGGATGGGCGGCAGCGGCGCCTGGCTGAGCGGGGCCACGGCGATCTGTTCGGTAGAAGGGACTTCGGGTCACACCCTGCACACGAACGGTGAGCCGCTGAACCCGTCACGCCAGTGGTTCTACCAGAACGGTCGCAGCTACTGCCAGGCCATCACCTGCACCTGGCAGCTCCGTGACGTCACCGAAGACGATGGCGGATTCGCTTGCGTCCCGGGGTCCAACCACGCCAACTACCCGCTGCCCCGCGGTGTTTCCTACTGCGACGAGCCGATGGGCCTGGTCAAACACATCGACATGAAGGCCGGCGACGTCCTCTTCTTCGCCGACGGTTCAAACGCCCACGGCACCTATGCCTGGAAGGGGCCCTTGTCGCGTCGAGGTGTCCTCATCAAATACTCCTCCCGACACTTCAACCGAGGCGGCGGCGCACCCAGCCACCCGGAGAACCGCTGGGGCAATGCTGTCGAGGGGATGACCGACGCGCAGCTGGCCGTGATGCGTGGCGCCGACCGCGACGTCTTCGGTAACAACGTCCCCCGTCTTGATGTGGAGAACGGTCGCATCAACGTCTCGTATGAGCGGGGCGGCTCGCTCTACAGCACCGACACGCCAGAAGGCCCAGTCGCGAAGAAGCCATGATCTTTCGTTCCCAGGCTGGAGCCTGGGAACGAGGTTTATCCATGCCCGATAATCTCCCACTTTCCCGGTTCACCGTCCTCGACCTGGCCCGCGTTCGCTCAGGCCCGACCGCCGTTCGTCAACTCGCCGACTGGGGCGCGAACTGCATCAAGATCGAAGCCCCCGAAGCCATCGAAACGACCGGCGACATGGGTGGCCCGCGTCACGGCCCTGACTTCCAGAATCTCCACCGCAACAAGCGGAGCATGACCCTAAACCTGAAGGACGCCGTCGGTCACGCTGCTTTCATGCGGATGGTCGAACAGGCTGACGTCGTCGTTGAGAATTTCCGTCCGGATGTCAAGACCCGGCTGAAGGTCGATTACAAATCCTGCCGATCCGTGAACCCACGGATCGTCTACGGCAGCGTTTCCGGTTTTGGACAGGACGGACCCTACAGCGGTCGTCCCGGGTTCGACCAGATCGCTCAGGGGATGGGCGGCCTGATGTGGATCACGGGTATTCCGGGTCAGGGCCCGGTGCGGGTGGGGATCCCGGTCGCCGACCTCACAGCCGGGATGTATACAGCGATGGGTATCCTGATCGCGCTTCTTCAGCGAGAGGAGACCGGCGTCGGACAGCACGTCCACACGTCACTTCTGGAAGCACAGATCTCGATGCTCGATTTCCAGGCGACGCGCTGGATCACGGGGAACGAGGTTCCCGGTCAGGCCGGCAACAACCATCCGACCAGCATCCCGACCGGTGTCTTCCAAACCTCAGACGGATTCATCAACATCGCGACGACGGGAGAAAAGATCTGGCAGCGTCTCTGTCGAGCGATCGGCGCTGATGATCTAATCGAGGACACGCGCTATTCCGACGGACCGTCGCGCCTCGAAAACCGGGACGCCTGCAATGCCGACCTGCAGAAGCACCTGCTCGATAAGACCAGCTCCGAGTGGGTCGAGATCCTGAACGAAGCGGGTGTAGCTTGTGGTCCGATCTACAAGATGGACGAGATGTGGGCGGACGAACAGGTTCGCCATCTCGACATGTCCAGGGCCGTTACCAACAGCGAAGTCGGCGAGCTGAACGTCGTACGAAACGCCGTCAATCTGAGTGAGGCGACGGACGTCCCCTACACGGGATCTCCCGAGCGAGGTGAGCACACCGAAACGATCCTAAGCGAGTTCGGGTTCAGCAGTGAAGAAATCGAAACGATGAAAGGAAACGGCATCGTATGAGTGAGGGCCAACCCGAACTGTTGACCGATGTGTCGTCTGGGGTAGGAACCATCCGGTTCAACCGACCGGCCAAACACAATGCGATCACGTTCGACATGTGGAGGGGTCTGGGCGCGGCCGTCGACACGTTCGCGGCGGATGACAGCGTTCGGGTGATCGTATTAGCGGGCGAAGGTGGACACGCTTTCTCCAGCGGCGCCGACATTTCCCAGTTCGAGAAACACCGCACAGAGCCCGACGCGGTCGAGATCTACAACTACACGCTTGGTGAATCCTGTCGGAAACTGACCGACATCGACAAGCCCACCGTCGCCAGGATCCAGGGCTACTGTATGGGTGGAGGTCTCGCGACGTCGCTGTGCTGCGACCTCAGAATCGCCACCGCGGATTCCGCGTTCGCCATTCCGGCCGCCAAATTGGGCGTCGGCTACGCCTACGGGTCGCTGCAGACACTGACACGCTTGGTCGGTCCCGCATCCGCGAAAGAGATCATGTTCACGGGACGCCGCTTTACGGCTACCGAGGCATACGATATGGGACTGATCAGCAGGCTGGTAAAAGACAGCGACGAGCTGGATTCGGTCATGGACGAATACACGTCGGCGCTCGCCGCAAACTCACCCCTGACGATCAAGGCCTGCAAACGGATCATCGCCGATCTGGGCAAAGACCCGGATCAGCGAGACATCGAGACGTGTAATCAGCTTGTCGACGACTGCTTCACGAGCAACGACTACAAGGAAGGGCGCCAGGCCTTTCTGGAGAAGCGGAAGGCTGAGTTCAAGGGTAGTTAGCCTCCCTCCACAGCAACCTCAGGCTTGCGGTTCGTAGTGCTTCGGCAACGGGCCTTCCCCCTTACCACCGCCAAACGTAACTGTCACAGAACGAGTGACGCTGTTTCGCATCCACAACATCTGGGGCGAGTCGACTACAGGTCAGGGTATCGTTGTCGTTGAAGATCCGGCTGAGGGAGAATCGTCAACAGCGCTGAAACCCGCCTGAGGCTGGATCATCCCGACCGAAAAGGGTGCATTTCGCAACAACAAGCACGCTCTTGCACACGCCCGGAACGACGACAGTTGGAAGACAGTCGGGGAAGCCGAGCCCCTTCCTGGACTGACTCACCCAAAGTCGGCTTCACGGTACCCTTCGACGAAAAAGAGCGAGAGAAACTCCGACTGTATTGTAGATACCCCCAGGGACTGACCTCCCCGCAGTGGCAACGCGTGTCCGGTCAGACCAGCATCCGCCATCAAGGCCCGTAGTCACACTGATTCGTTCGCCGCAATTCCTGCGCTTTCCAATTCGAGGTGAGATCTCGATCTTGAGCAGATGATTCTCATCTCGGAGGAAAGCCTTGGCTGATTTTTGCGACGCAGTAACAGGCTACGCCGATCTCGTACTCGATCGATGTCGCCCAACGGACGCCCCCACGCTCCTGCTCGCCGATGGACTCGACCTGGACACGGGTAAACCGTTGGAATGGTCGGGCCACACGACGACGAACCTCGCCTGCCAGCAGAACTTCCTGCGCACACTCGATGCACTATCCGTCGTAACAGGTAACGACGCCTACCGGAGCACCGCCGATACCTGGATCACTGAATCGATCGCGAGGATCCAGGACCCCGTCTCCGGCCTGTTCTACTGGGGCGGTCACACGAGCTACGATCTTCTGGCCGACAAACCGATCCTGGGCAATCACGAGATGAAGTGCGTCTACCCGTACTACGAGGCGCTCTATCGCGCGGCACCGGAAGCGATCGACCGGTTCATCGAGGCGAACTGGCACGCCCACATCTGGGACTGGCAGACGCTTCTGTTCAACCGCCACGGTGAGTATGAGCCGTGGGAACAGAAGTGGGATGCCGACTTCCAGGGCGGTGTCGTCCCAATCGTCGAAAACAGGGCGCTCTCCTTCGTCAACACGGGCAGCGACCTGATCCTGTGCGGCGCGATGCTCCACAAGCTGTCCGGGAGTGAGTCCACCCTGCGCTGGGCGATGAACCTGCTGTCACGGTACGAGGACATCCGTCACGCCGACACCGGACTTGCAGGCTACCAGTTCAACCATCGCGATCCCTGCCGCGTCCGAGCCTCACTCAAGCCGCCATACGACGTTCGCGATGACGTAAACGAAGTCACCGTCGTGACCAACAACGTCATTAAGGTTCGATACGCGCGCGCGGCGGTCACCTTCCTGAACACTTATGAAGCGCTCGGTCCAGAAGCCGGTCAGCCCTTGCTCGACCTGGTCACCCGCGATCTGATCGCACTGGCTACTCACTGCTACGATCCTCAGACGCACGCCTTCTACCCTTCCGTAAACGACGGCACACGGCTCTCACCCGACGACGCAAACGATGGTGTCGGCTACTGCCCGCCGAACAAGCTAACACCGCTTCCCGCTGGCGGCTTACTCTTCCTCTCCTATGCCCGGGCGTATCGCCTGACGGGGAAGGACACATTCGTCGAGACGGCTCTGTCTCTTGCTGAAGGAATGGGTTGGCCTGACCTGATCGTGCCCAAGGACCACGAGGGCAACATTACGGAACCGGACCCGCACGGCTGGGTCAATCGGGGGCAGAACGACGTCTGTGCACTGTTCGGGCTGCTCGACCTGTTCGATGCGACCGAAGAGTCACAAGTCCTCGAATCCGCGCAAACGCTTGCCGGTCAGTTGATCGAGCGGTACTCGGTCGATGGCTGGTTCGCGTCGCACGCCCGGTCGGGACCGGCGAACATCGATACCGCGCTCCCGCTGGGATTGCTGCATCTGGCTGCCGCGGAGGAAGGCGATCGATCGCAGCTGCCGGCGTTCTTCGCCAACAACACCTACTTCGATCCCAAGATCGTGATTCGGAAACGGGCCCAAGCATCGTAATGGACACGACGGTTATGGTGCTATCGCCTCTGGGTATCGGCCATTCGGGCAATGTGGTTTCGGCGCCGGATGCTGTTTGATGAGTGGATGCGTCTGTCGATGGCGGCGCCTCGCCAGCTTTCTCATCAATACCAGGGGCTCCGCCCCTGGCTACTATCGATCGCCCCATCCGCGGCCGGGTCCGACTTTTCCTTGGCGCTTCTTGGCAGACTCCTGACCCACCGTAGCTCGAAGAGCGAAGGGAGTTGGTGGTTCCTGCTTTCAATAAGTGAGCCACAGAAATGATGAAATGCGACTAAGAACGATCCTCCTCGGCCTCCTGATGGCCGTTACCGTCAACATCTTCCCTGCGTGGTCGAGTCTGATCCTGCACTCGTCGCGGATGGACTATGCCCACGTATCGGTCGCTTTTCTGGTGCCGTTTCTCGCACTCGTCTTCATCAACCAGATCCTCGTCCGCCGAGGCATCGGTCTCTCGTCGTCAGAAATGATCGCCCTCTGCTGTGTCGGTCTCGTGGCGGCCACGATGCAGGGCGAATGGCTGTCCGGCTACCTGCTCGGGACGATCAGCTCACCCCACTACTTCGCCACACCGGAGAACCGCTGGGCCGAACTCCTCCTTCCTCACATGCCCAACTGGGCGATCCTCACCGATCAGGATGCGATCCGCTATTTCCACGAGAGCATCCCGCCCGATCAGCCGATCCCGTGGGGTGCGTGGGCACAGCCCGTGTTCTGGTGGATGACGCTGGTCGCGGCCCTCCTGATCGGCAGCCTGTCGCTCACGACCATCTTCCGCCGTCAGTGGGCAGAGAACGAGAAGCTAGCCTTTCCCGTTGCTGCCGGGCTCATCGAGCTGACGGGCGAGGATGACCGATCAGCCCTGAACCAGTTGTTCAAGTCGCGCCTGTTCTGGATCGGGTTCGGGATCACCTTCGGTATGATCGCGTGGAACACGATCGGCTGGTCGGTCACGGGCTGGCCGGAGATCCCACTCTTACGGAACCGCAACCTGCGAATCGGACGTGGCTTTCAACCGATTATGTTCGTCGTTCACCCAATGACCATCGCCTTCGGCTACTTCACCAAATCGGAAGTCCTGTTCAGCATCTGGTTCTTCCACGTGCTGGCCATTCTACAGGCAGGTCTGTTCAACCGAATCGGGTATGAAATCGGCGGTGCAGACCCGTGGGGCAGCTTTCACACGGCGATCGGTTGGCAGAGCTTTGGCGGGATGATCGTCTTCGTGGGCTGGGGGGTGTGGGTCGGCCGTCACCACTTGCGTGACGTCTTCAGACAGGCGGTGTTTCGAGAGAAGCGAGTTGATGACAGCAACGAGCTGATGTCGTATCGGACGGCGTTCTGGCTGTTCGTTGGATGTTCAGTCTACGTATTCCTGTTCCTCCACCAGGCCGGGCTGGGTCTCCTGCCGTCCTCTATCTTCTGGTTCGGGACGGCGGTTCTCTACCTTGGGCTTGCGCGCATCATCGTGGAAAGCGGCCTGGTGTTCATCCGCGGCCCGATCATCGCGCAAGCGTTCACCTGGCACACCTTGGGCCCGGCCGTGATCAGTCCCGAAGGCGCGATCGCGATCGGCCTCACCCAGACCTTCTTTTGCGATGCAAAGACACTCGGCATCACGGCTCTTGCCCACGTGCCTCGTCTGGGTCAAACCCTTACGGCACAGGCGAGGCGAACCCTCGGCCCGCTCGTGATCGGGGGATGCATCCTCGGAGCGATGGCAGTGATGTGGTTCACGCTCTACGAGGCCTACCGAGGCGTCGGCGCATACAACTTCGGCGTCATCAGCTTCCGGGGCGCCGGAGGAAGCGCGGCCGAATCATACCAGGTCATCGCCAAACGGTTGACGCAAACCTTCGGCACCGACTGGAAACGCGTCTCCTTCCTCGGAATCGGAGGTGTACTAACTGCGGGGATGATCGGACTGCGCTACTGGATCCCTGGCTTTTCGATCCACCCGATCGGGTTCGCCGTCGGCGCCTCTCTCATTATGCGCAGCAGCGCCTCATCGATCTTCCTGGTCTGGGCGATCAAGTCGATTATCCTAAAGCTGGGTAGCCTCACCCAGTATCGCCAGTACGCGCCACTATTCCTCGGGATGATGGCCGGCCATACGTTCGGCATCGGTCTAGGCTTGCTCGTGGATGCGATTCTGTTCCCAGGTGAAGGACATAAACTGAATCGCTGGTAGGACCCAAGGTTCTCAATCCTCAATCCTGGATCATCTATCCTCAATTCTGATGAACGTCCTCTTCCTCCTCACCGACAACCAGCGCGCCGATCTGCTTGGCTGTGCGGGAAACCCCGTGATCCAGACGCCGAATCTGGATGCCATGGCGGCGCAGGGCACGCGCTTCACGAACGCCTTCGCGACCACGCCCATCTGTGCGGCCAGTCGAGCAAGCTATCTCACCGGATGCTACGAGCGACGTCACCAATTCACCTTCCTGACTCCGCCGCTTCGTCGCGAATTCACTGCCGCCAGTTATCCCGAGATCCTGAAGGCACGCGGCCACCGGACCGGGCTGATCGGCAAATTCGGAATCGCCAGCAACGGCATTACACCGATGGTCGAAGGCGGTGAGGAAACCCTGCGCCGAATGTTCGATCACTTCGACAACTACGAACACTGGACGGAGGACGGATACGAAATCTCCCAGTCGGACGGCTCGACGCGTCACCTCACGGACGTCACCGGCGACAAAGTCATCGCCTATCTCAAAAATCACGCTCGTCCACAGGGCCAGCCGTTCTGTTTGTCCGTCAGTTTCAACGCCCCGCACGCGCAGGACCACGACCCTCGCCACTATATCTGGCCCGAGTCTGAGTCGGATCTGTATGTGGACGATGTCATCCCCGAGCCCGTGAACAGTGATCCCGCCTTTTTCGAAACACTCCCTTCGTTCATCCGCCAGTCTGAAAGTCGGAACCGCTGGCACACGAGATACGACACAACGAAAAACTATCAGCGCAACCTGAAGGGTCTATATCGGATGGTGTCGGGCATTGACCGCAACGTCGGTAGGATACGAGACGCCCTGACCGCTCACGGGCTTGCCGACAACACGACTATCATCTTCGCCTCCGATCACGGGATGTACTACGGCGAACGCGGACTCAGCGACTGCTGGCAGCTGAACGAAGAATCGATCCGCATACCGCTGATCGTGTATGACCCGCGCCAACCGACGGGACAGATCCGCGAAGAGGTGGCCCTCAACATCGACATCGCCCCCACGATCCTCGACCTGTGCGGCTTCCCGATTCCCCCGACCTGCCAGGGGGTGAGTTTGCGACCCCTGCTCGAAGGGACTGAGTCCGACTGGCGATCAGCCTTCTTCTGCGAGCACCTGTTCGATCGATCCGACATTCCAAAGAGCGAAGGTGCCCGAACCACCGGCTGGAAGTACATTCGTTACTTCGAACAGACGCCGATCTACGAGGAGCTGTACGATCTCACCAACGATCCATACGAGTCCCACAACCTCGCCCCCGAGATGGCCTTCGCCGAAAAGCTCGACGAGATGCGCCTCCTCTGCGACGACCTGAAAAACCGCGCCGCCTAACCACTCTGGTCATTGTCATTGGTTATTGGTCACTGTGAACATCCTTTTCTTCATCACCGATCAACAGTCCCACAACGCCCTCAGCTGCGCAGGTCATCCACACCTGAACACGCCCCATATGGACGCTCTCGCCACATCCGGTGTCCGATTCACCGAATCCTACTGCGCCGCTCCGGTGTGTGGTCCTTCTCGTGCTTGTCTGGCAACCGGCCGAATGCCCCACGAGAATGGCGTGCTCGTGAACGGCTTGTCGATCCCGGACGAGATGCCCACGATGGGCGAACTGTTCAGGGATGCCAGCTACCGAACGGGTTGGACCGGCCGGTGGTGTGTTCCCGGGAACGGACCTGATATTCGAGGCTTCGAGTGCCTCCACGACAGCGATCAGCCGCTCGGCCAGGGCATTTACACGGACACGCACGTCGCCGACCGCGCGATCGACTTCCTTGACCAGAAACACGATCGCCCCTTCCTGTTGGGCGTCTCGCTCTGCAATCCACACGACATCTGTTACTGGGTGATGCAGCAGTCCACGCCGCAAGGCGAACTGGATCCGCACACGATCCGGCTCAAGGAAACGGCAGACGCGTTGGCCTTCGCCTCTGATGCGGATGAATCGGAACTGCCCCCGCTACCGGACAATTTCGCCATCGACCCGAACGAGCCCTCATTTGTGCAGTCGTGCAGACAGAGGCCTTATTACGGTCAAGAGGTCACGTTCACCTGGGACTGGGACGAGACCACCTGGCGCAGGTATCTGTTCACCTACCACCGCCTCACGGAGCTGGTCGACATCCAGGTCGGCCGCGTGATGTCTGCTCTGCACGAGAACGGTCTGTCTGACAACACGCTGATCTTGTTGACGAGTGATCACGGAGAGGGACAGGCCGCGCACCATACGGTCGTCAAACTGTGGCTGAATGAAGAGGCAGCACGCGTACCCATGATCGTATCAGGCCCCGGCATCCCGGCAGATGTCGTGAACTCGGACCATCTCACCTCGGGGATCGACATCCTCCCGACGATGTGCGACTACACGGAGGTAGACTGTCCAGACGTGACCGGTCGAAGTCTGCTTCCTGTGATCGACGACCCGACATCGGACTGGCGAGGCTGTGTGGTATCCGAACTGCATCCCGACCCCAAAAATCTCGAGATGCAAGCCCGGATGGTTCGGTCCCAACGGTACAAGTATGTCGTCTATTCGATGGGAACAAATCCCGAGCAGCTGTTCGACCTGGACGCGGATCCGGGAGAGACCGCCAACCTCGCACTGGACGCTTCGCGCACGAACCACGTCGCGTATCACCGCGACCTTTTACGCGAATGGCTCTCCAGCACGGGCGACGCCTTCACTGTCCCGACAACCCCGTGACGGAGTCCGGATCGCAGCATCGCATCTTCTACGGCTGGTGGATGGTCGGTGGCGCCATTCTCAGCCAGTTCGCCTTCCTCTCCCTCAGCCAGGCCGGTGTCGGGGTTCTGTTGCTGCCCGCTTGCCGCGACCTCGGCTGGCAGACCTGGCAGTTCACCCTCGGATCCAGCATTGCCGTTTCCGCGAGTCTTCTATCCGGCACCTCCATTGGCCGATACGTCGACGTGCACGGCCCGCGAATCCCGATGCTCGTCGGGGCGATCGTCGCCAGCGGCTGCCTCTACGGCCTTGCCGTCCAGAAAAGCCTGATTGCCTTCTGGGTTCTGCATCTCATCGCCGGCCTGGTCGGCTGGAACTGCTTCGGCCCTCAAGTCATCAACCCGGTCCTCACCAAGTGGTTCGTCCGGAACCGAGGCTGGGCGCTCGCCTTCGGATCGATCGGCATCTCGCTCACAGGAATGCTGACGCCCATTGCGCTGACCGCTATCGTCGACGCGAGTGGCTGGCGCACCGGATTCATTTCGCTTTCCATCTTCGCACTGGCCGTCATTCCCGTCTCACTTCTGATGCGCCGCACACCGGAGGATTATGGCTGGCTCCCGGACGGAGGCCCGCCAACAGCGAAAAGCAGGAGTGAACACAGCCTGACCAGACCCGAAGCCGTTCGGACTTCGACCTTCTGGCTGTGCGTGCTCGGCTTCGGTCTGAACACGACAGCATTGATCACGATCCTGGTCCACGCGATCCCCTTCGCAACCAATGCCGGGTTCTCTCGGGAATCGGCAGCCGTCGCCGTCGCGTTCACCGGACTCGGCAACCTTTCCTCCAAAGCCGTGTGGGGGAAAACACTAACCCGCATCCATCCGAAGAAACTGGTCCTGCTTGCTTACGCCATCTCCACAACTGGTGTTGTCGCGATGCTCGGCGCGGCGGAGTCCGCCGACCATACGCTCCTGAGCATCGGTTTCCTGCTCTACGGATTCGGTTTTGGCGGAACCATTCCGCTTACCGAATCCCTCTGGGCGACCTATTTTGGGCGAGCCCATATCGGTGCGATTCGTGGACTCAGCTATCCCATCTCGTCGATCGGGTCGAGCGTGGGCCCCGTTCTCATCGGTCTTTGGTATGATCACAGCGACTCATATGTCTCCGCGTTCTCGGCTATGGGCGTCACTTATGTTGGCGCCGCACTATCCATCGCACTGACCCGGTCACCGATCGAAACAGCCGGTCCCTGACTGTCCTCTCTATCAAAGGCAGATATGATGTCTTGCTTCAAGCATACGGAACCAACAGAAGACGAGTTGGCCGCTTTCCACCGTGACGGGTTTATCGCCTATCCGGACGCGATGAAGGACGACTATCGCGAGGCGCTGATCGAGGAAGTTCTGTCACCGAATCCGATCGCTCACTTCCTGTCCATCTCGGACAAGGAACGAGCGGACCTGGACACACCGACCCGCTACTTCGTTCGGCCGTGGGACGATCGAGGTCCCCTATCCGATGCGCTGATCGACGAACCCTTGATCACCTCGTTGCTCGAGGCTACGGTAGGGCCAGACTATCACTTCTGCCACTCCTCGATGAATCTTGCGATGCGTGGGGCCGAAGCTGGCCGATTCCACCAGGATCACCATCATTGGAATCACGACAACCCGATCAACCTCGCCGAGCGCGAACGATACTACATCCAGGTCCTCTACTACCCGAACGGGTTCACGCAGGGCGACCGCAGCCTCATCGTCGTACCCGGCAGCCACCGCGTCTCTCCCACAAAAGACACGGCCGAACGTCTCCTGACGGGTGAACTCGACGACGAAGCCGGCCGGAAACTCGAAGCCATCCATCTCGAGCTCTCCCCCGGAAGTTTCGTATACCTGAACGCTCGGATGTATCACGGCTTCGATCCCAAGCCAATCGACTCACCACAGCCCTTCCGGATCTTCCTGATCGACATCTTCAAGGAAGCCGGTCCGCCCCATCGCTACACCCAGGAGATCCCACAAAGCTGGCGAGACAAGGCAAGCCCTGAGCGATTGAAGCTGTATGACCGGGAGCCCTACACTGAAACCTGCTGGATCGACGGATGACCGGGCTGCCCTGCCAAGGGAAGGGAGTGATCGTTCAGGAACTCGTTACCCACGGGTATCGTCAAACGTCGTGAAAGACACACAAAGTCACCCAACAAGGAGTTCCCTTGAGCATTGACCAACACAACCGTGAATACCTGATCGGCTTAAGCAACCCAGACCGGGAAGAACGCGCACGTTCCATCCTGGATCTTATCGAGCTCGGAACCTTCGACCTCGAGCTCGCCACCTGGCTGGCTTCCCGCGCGGCTCTCGGCGAATCCTGGATCACGGGATCGGGTCCAGGCGGCATCGGGAAAACGACCACGATGCGCACGCTGATGAGCTTTGTACCCGAGAAACACAAGTTCGTCCTCGCCCTTCCCGACGAAGTCGCGGACATCCCTTCCGAGCCCACGCACTGCGTGATGTCGAACGAGCTGTCCGATCATCGGCCGCCCACTTACCTTTGGGATCAGGACCTGCGAGACTTCTGCACGCAAAAAGAGAAGGGACACCAGCTGGTCGGCAACGTTCACGCGGACAACCTGCAGGAGATCCACGGGCAATTCGTCGGTGAGTGCAATGTTCCAGAATCCCAGTTCCGCGGGCTCAACCTGCTTCTCTTCATCTCTTTGGAAGGCGGCGTCCCTGAGGGCGAGCGTCGCATCAAGGACACGGTAACAAAGCGGGTCGTCACGAAGATCTATCACTCCGACGGATCTATCGACCACGCCTCTGTGTTCGACCCCAATCAGGGACTGCTGGACAACGCGCCCCGTGACACCGAAACTGAGAGCCGGATTCGATCCTACCTGGAATCGATGCTGGAATCTGATGTCCGTACGCTCGAGGGAGTCAGGGACGCGTATCTGGCAGCCTGACCAATAAATTCTGTGGGGTGACCTGATGGACAGTGTAAGAGTCGGTGTAATCGGCATTGGCGGACGGGGACGTGGCCACATCCGTATCCTCAGCGAGTATGACGACGTCGAACTCGCCGCCGTTTGCGACCTGATCCCGGACAACCGTGACGCCGTCGCCGAAGAGTTCGGGATTCCGGGCAGCTACGAAAACCTCAACGTGATGTTCGACGAGGCCAAACTGGACGCCGTCTTCATCACGCCGACGGCCCACCTGAACGGCAAGCTCGCGCTGCCTGGCATCGAACGGGGCATCCACTCGATGGTCGAGAAGCCACCCGGAATCACGGTCGAAGAGACCCAGAACCTGAAGGATGCGGCCGACAAATCGGGCGCGAAGGTGATGGTCGGCTGGAATCGACGCTTTCACCCCGTCGTCACGCAGGCGAGAAAGGCTGTCCTCGACAACGGCCCGATGACTCAGCTCGTCGGGGAATTCCACAAGAGCATCTCTCAGCAGGTCAGCGGAGACAAGTTCCCAGAGCTGATGCACGACCAGCTCTTCCTGGAAACCCCGATCCACTCCCTCGACACCATTCGCTTCCTCGCCGACTCCGAGGTCAAGGAAGTGCACAGCATCGTCCGTCGCTCGATGAGTGCGTATCGTGACATCCACGCCGCGCTCATCGAGTTCGAAAACGGTGTGGTCGCTCAACTGATCAACAACTACACGACCGGCGCGCGCCTCGAGCGCTACGAGATTCACGGCCACGATATCTCAGCCTATATGGAAGGGATCACGGGCGGGAAGCTCTACTTCGAGGGAGAGGAGTCGGAGATCGTGAAGGGGCCAACGGGCGGGACGGAAGAGCAGAACCGCTACTTCATCGACTGCGTGAAGACCGATGTACCGATCGGTCCACCTGCTGCCGACCTGACCGAAGCCGTCAAGAGTATGAAATTCGCCTTCGACGTGCTGGCGGGGACGAAGTGAGGATGGTGGGCTCTGCCCACGTTATGTGACCCTAGATGAACTCTCGTCGCCGGGCTCAAGCCCGGTGACGTTACAGAGGCAGAAACTATGTTCAAGAAGCTGATCAACGCCCTGACTGGTTCCGGCGACGCCGTTCACGAAGGCGTACAGATCGACAAGCCAATACCTGTCGATGGATATCAGAAGTCAGATACGGGTCTGGAGTATACCGACCTGACGGTGGGTACTGGAACTGCGGCCGCGAAAGGAAACCAGGCCACCGTCCACTACACCGGCTGGCTGACAAGCGGTAAACGATTCGACTGTTCAGCCGTGAAGAACAAGCCGTTCACCTTCACGATCGGCGCCCGCAAAGTCATCAAAGGCTGGGACCAGGGTGTCGACGGAATGAAAGTCGGCGGCATCCGCCAGCTTCGTGTTCCACCTAACCTCGCCTACGGCCCGATGGGCCGCCCGCCACGCATCCCCAAGAATGCAACGCTCGTTTTCGAGATCGAACTGCTCGCCATAAAGTAATCCCCGAAGGTCAGCCCTCAACTGTTTCGCTGAATAACAGGCTCTTCCCTCTCCTACGTAGTGGGGGAGGGAGTTTGTGCGAAGAGGTTTTGGGTCGCGCAAGCGGGTGAGGGTCTGGAACCCCAACTCTGATGGAAGCAGTCCACCTTCATTCAGGACCAACCACGAGTTAAGAGTGCCTGCGCAGGCACTCTTCGTGCCAAAACCTTCCCAAAAGGTTAACAGCGTCTCCCTAGGCACTTTTCGATGCCAGTCTGCTCAGACCTCCCATTTTCTCAGGAAACCCACATCATTCAACTGCGGATGGCATTCAGACGACGTTGCGCCACTCATCCACCGGAACAGGTGCCCTCGAGTGGAACGCGGCTTGCGATCCCAACCCTCCCACTGCATCATACGTTCGCCGGGAGGACACGCTAGATCTTCATACGTGCTTCAAACCCAAATCTCACCACAGAGGCGTGCCTCAGGTTCTCAGCACCCTCTGCGGTTCCCTCAATAGAGCGGCATGAAGAGACCCAACATACTCGTCCTGATGACCGACCAGCAGCGCTTCGATGCGCTCAGCTGTGCCGGTAGCCCCGAAATCCGTACGCCCAACCTCGATGCGCTGGCCGCGTCAGGCGTTCGCTTCTCCCAGGCCGTCACGCCGACACCCGTTTGCGTCGCAGCCCGGATGAGTTTCATAACTGGTCACCGGATCAGCCGTCACCACTGGGTCAGTAACAGCGCGTTGCCCGGCCCCTTACCCGAACTCTCGACGCTGATGGGCTCGCTCCTGTCCGCCGGCTACTGGACGCAGGGTATCGGCAAGATGCACTTTCGCGGAAGTCACTACGGGCTGCGCCATCTGATGACAATGGAAGAGTGTATCGCCCACCGCGCCGATGATGACTACCTGCTGTATCTGCGGGAAAACGGTGTCCGCACACGGTTCCCGAAAGGGATGCGCGACCTGCTGATGATGCAGCCACAGACCTGCGACATCCCCGTTGAGCATCATATGAACACCTGGGTCGCCGACCGCTCGATCGAGTTTATCCGCCAGCACACCCGTCACCGCGCGACCCAACCCTTCTTCCTGTGGAGTTCGTGGATCTCCCCTCATCCGCCGTTCGCTCCCTGTCCGCCCTACGACACGATGTACGATCCCGCTGATCTCGACCTGCCCGTCTACGCTGACCGCCCAATCGAAACCCTGCCCCCCGGTCTCTATGGTCAACGGGCCCGTCTGGACGGCTCGCATCGCGACCCGGACCGCATCCGTCGCGTCAAAGCCCTCTACTATGGCCTGGTCTCTCACGTCGACAACAGCGTCGGCCGCATCCTGGCCGAACTCGACGCCCTCGGTATCGCAGACAACACGGCGATACTCTTTGTCTCCGATCACGGTGAAATGCTCGGCGACCACGGGATCGGCCAGAAGTTCTGTCCCTACGAGCACTCCATCCGAATCCCGTTTCTCCTTCGATGGCCAGGACGCACAGAACCGGGACGCGTCAGCGACGACCTCGTCTCTCTGCTAGATTTCTACCCAACACTGATCGACGAGCTCGGCCTCGAATATTCGGAGACGTCCGATCCCTTACCCGGCAACAGTCTGCTGGGACAGGAAGGCGGAGGCCTGGCGGAAGCACGTGATCGCTTCGTGATCGACTTCGGCACCGGGGGCAATCGATGGGTATCGGTCCGCTCGAAGAACCGTAAGGTTTCCTTCTACACAAAAGGAGCTGTGGAAGAAGCCTACGATCTGTCCGCAGACCCTTGGGAACAGACCAACCTAGCTGACTCCGAAGTAGATTGGGTATCCGGATACCGTGAGGAGATGCTGAATTGGGAGTCAGAGTACGGTACCCCCGGATCGATCACTGAAGCTGACTTCACCACCCACTCTGCACCGCCTGTACCTTCTGAAGCCGACTGCCGAAACGTCGTCCTCAACGAGGGCACCTGGCCCAATCGCCTCCCCGAGGACGAGAAAGAGTCGATCGAGACCTTCTCGGAAGCGTTCACCAAGATCATCTCCAAAGAACCTTCTCTATCTCCTGACAAACTCAGCCTCGACCGCTACAAGAACCAGGTCGAGTCCACAGACGCTTACAATCGCGGCTCTGACCCCCTGACGGATACCCCCTGGGAATCCGCCTACCGGGATGCCTGAAACCTTTCAATCATAAATCCTCTATCTTTGATCCTCGATACCAATGCCAGACAACCCAGCTTTCGCACCTCCTGACGTAAACCCCCGTCTCCCCAACGTTCTCCTCATAGGAGACTCCATCTCGATCGGCTACACGTTGCCTGCTCGCGAGCTTCTCAAGGGACGGGCAAACGTCTTTCGACCACTCGCCAACTGTGGCCCCACGCCCCGCGGTTTGGAACACCTCGACGAATGGCTCGGCGACCGGGAGTGGTCCGTCATCCACTTCAACTTCGGCCTGCACGACCTGAAGTGTGTCGATGAAGACGGCAAGATGGCCAATCCCCCGCAGTCCGGAGCCTATCAGGTCTCAATCGATCGATACGAAAAGAACCTCGACAAGATCCTGACTCGACTCGAGGCGACAGATGCGCAGCTCATCTGGTGTTCAACCACGCCGGTTCCAGAGGGATCGAGCGGCAGGATCAAAGGCGACGCTGACCGCTACAACGAGGCTGCTTCTCGTGTCGTCGCCGCTCACGACCTGACCACCAACGATCTCTACTCGTTCGCTCTGTCGCGGCTCGAGAGCATCCAGATCCCTGCGAACGTCCACTTCACCGACGACGGTTCCGCCGTGCTGGCCGCTCGTGTCGTCCAGGTAATCACTCAAGCCCTTCAGTCCGCGTAGTCGGAGCCCTCCACCAGGAGTAGCACACAGCATCTTCCACGAGACATCCCCCGGGTGGGGTTTCCTTTCGTGTATTTCGTGGTATTCATTTTCTTCAGGGATGTGAGAATGGCAGAAGGATCAGGGCATTTCACACTAAAAACTCAGCAGATCACCCACGGCCCGTCCGAGAACCACTTCTTCGGCTACATCGGCCACGCGGGGACCGTCCCCTGGAGCAGCGATGGCAGATACATCGTCTGCCTGCGAACGACCTTCCAGGACCATATGCCCGGACGCGGTGAACCGGCAGACATCTGCCTGCTGGACACAGCGAACGGCTACGTCGTGGAGAAAGTCGACCAAACGGAAGGGTGGAACCCCCAGCAGGGCACGATGCTCTACTGGAACCCCGATGCCCCCGACACCCAGTTCTTCTTTAACGATGCGAATGAAGACGGCAAGATCTTCACAGTGCTCTACGACGTTTCGACACGCACCCGCGTGAAGGAATATCGATACGCGGAGGGACCCTTCGGCAACAGCGGCGTCGCGCAGCAGGGCGGGTGGTTCTGCGGGCTGAACTACGCGCGGATGGCGCGCCTGCGCCGTGTGACGGGCTACGTGGACACATGGGATTGGACGGTGGGAGTCGATCACCCGGAAGATGACGGCATCTTCAAGGTCGATATCGCGACCGGTGAATGGGAGGTGATCGTGTCGTTCGCACAATTGGCGGAAGCGATAGCGCCGACACACGATGGCGAACCAGTTCCGGCGCTGTTCATCAACCACACACTCTGTAACCGCGCAAACGACCGGATCTACTTCTACGCACGAGCAGGTTGGGGCGGGAATCCAGGCAAGAAGGTCAACCAGCCCTTCACGGTCCGACCTGACGGTAGCGAGTTGACTCTACAAACAGGGTTTGTGGGTGGTCATCCGGAATGGGAAGCCGGCGAGACGAATCGGATTATCGGTGAGAGAGATGGAAAGTTGGTCCTTTGGGACACGGACCTGCAGGACCTCGTAGGCCAGATCGGAACCCCGGACATCATCAAGGGACCGCGTGGTGACACGGCGCTGTCACTGGATGGACAGTGGACGGTTACCGGATATGGCATCGAGAAGCACTACAACGAATGGGCCGTATATCGGAGAACTGACGGCGCCTGGGCACGAACCGACCGTTACGATCAGCGCCCGTATGTCAAGGGTGATCTCCGCTCTGATCCCGCCCCCCTATGGCACCCCGACGGCTCTCAGATCCTCTTCCCCTCGATGGTCGCCGACGGTAGCCGCCAGCTCCACGTGATAGCGGTCGAGGCTTGATCGGAACTGTGGCTGCAGTGGTGGTTGCACTCGTCAAGTTTGTAAGAACGCCTTCGACGCCTTCAAACAAGTGGCAGGCGAGGGGTCGCCTTGCCCGCGACATAGCTGAAAAGACGCCTCCGGACGTGAGAGTCGGCGCATTCTGGCCGGATGGGCTGGCCCAGTTTTCAGGGAGGCCCGTCATACCGTTGGACGGCATTGCGGGTTCACCGGACTACTTCAGGGATTATGTCCGGAGTGGCAGTGAACTGGAGTATCTCGTCCGGGGGCAGGCTTATCTGTCTATCCGATTACCCAACGATGTGGACAATCACTTGCGGTCGACGAGGACACCCGCTTCCTGGACTAAAGTGGGACAGATACGTTTGAGGGAATTGGAGGATGTGAAGAAGGAGACAGTATCCGCCCGGACCTTCGGACCGAGTGGAGAAGGCTGGTATCTGGTGCGACTGAGCCCCGAGGATCGCTAGGCGCTCGCCCCAAACAAACGGTTATGCGGCACTCCGTTCACGTTGTTCGTGATGTATCGATCCCGGAACAGCGTCCGCCGCATCGGAGGCAACTCCTCCAGCAACTTCTCATCCGGCTTCATCGTCGGGTTCCACCCACCATCCACCTGATTATACAGACCCGCGATTGCCATCCGATCGTTGTCGGTATTCGTCCACGGATTTGCGCTGTGCGTCGTCGCCTCCGCAAAGAACAGTACGGATCCTGCCGGACATTCGTAAGTCGTCCACACACTCGATTCCGGATCCATAATCTCATCCGGCGCCGTGTAGACTGACTTGTGACTCCCCGTCACCAGAAGCGTCCCTCCCTTTCCCTTCTGAACCGGATTCAACTCCCAAACAATCCGCATATGCGGGCAGAACGCCTTCCCTGGAAACGCGTTGTAGAAGTGCACGTCTCCCGGCAGCCGCATCAACCCGTTCCCGTTGTGCGGTCCGAAGCTCCGATCCTCTCTCAGCCCCTCGCTCCGACGGGTGGGGGCAGTCCGATACCAGAGCTCGAACGCACCTAGACTGAACCCATAGCAATCCCGGCTCGAGACCGCAGGATTCGCCGTGAACTCGTTCAGCATTCCCACGGTCACAGGGTGATCGGCCAATCGGTGTGTCGGCCCTGCCAGAGGAGTCTGGTGATGCTCGGCCAGCGAGTCCCGCTCGAAGTGATACTTCACACACCACTCGCGCATTTCCTCGAGCTCGGCCTCATCGAGCACGGACTCGATCAGCAGCCACCCCTGGGTGTCGAACAGATACTTCTGTTCTTCTGTCGGTTCGACCACATCGAGACCATCCGCATTCTTCGTCGGCAGCTCGTCCTCATAGTCGACCAGGGGCCGCCCCATATCCTTGTTAATCACATACGGCTTCGCATCTCGCCAGTTCATACCTAACTCGTATTGGAGAACCCTCCCCTGCTAGCGGGAGAGGGACGACCTCGCCGAAGCGAAAGCGTAGGCAAGGTCCGGGTGAGGGCTATTCAAACGCCGACGTCACCTCGTTAAACTGCCCGCCATCGACGTTGTTACTCGTCCTCACATCCCTGAACAACGACCTCCGCTTCGGACCCAACGTCTCCAGCAGATCCTGATGCGGCAGCCAATCCGACCACCGCGTCGACACCGTGTTATACAGGTTGAACACCGCCACCCGATCATTGTCTCGATTCGTCCACTCCGACGCACTGTGCGACGTCGACTCGCTGAAAATCAGCAGCGATCCCGCCGGACACTCGTAAGTGTCCCAGATGGGCGAATCCGCTTCGAATGCAGATGCCGGTGCCGGATAAGCCGCCTTGTGGCTTCCCGTGATCAGCAGCGTCCCGCCCTGCCGCATCTTCACCGAATTCAGCTCCCACACCACACGCGTCAACCCGCTCCAAGCCCTACCCGGGACCTGACGGTAGTAGTGCGATTCCCACGGCGGCCGGAACAGTCCGCTCCCATTGTGCGGGTTGAACGTCCGCTGAATGTCGTCCACCGCCGACCGATGCATTACTTGACTCGTCTCCAACCGGAACCCGTAGTTCTCCTCGCTCGCACAGGCCGGATACGCGAGAAACTCGTTCAGAAAGCCGACCACCACCGGATGATCGATCAGCCTCGTCAGCGGCCCGGCCATCCCACATCGCTCGTGTTCCGGCAGACTCTCCGGCTCCTTCTGCACCCGAGTCGCAAACGCCCGCATCTCCTCGACCTCATCCTCCGCCAGGAGACCAGGAAACAGAATCCACCCGTTCCGATCGAAGTCATACTTCACCTTGTCGGACGGAATCACCGTCGCCTCCCCATCCTCATTGGACGACGTCAAATCCTCAGGCCGCGAAATCAACGCCGACCCCAAATTCTTGTTTATGACAAGAGGATCTGTTCTCACTAGTCGCTTCAAAGCACCTCCTTCCGCTAGCTTACAGGTGGCCAGTCGTGAGTACGAATGATCGACTATCGGCAGGGCCGTCTCGTACCACCCTTCCGTGTCCTCTGTGGTTTCAAGCTTCTCCGCCAATCTACCTTACCATATGACGGTCAACGACACCCCGCCCACTCCCACGCCACCAGATCATCACTCCAAGCCAGCGCCAGACTCGCGTGACCGTGCGTTTCCTGGACCTCGCATCCCTCCGGCGAACTCCCGTGAAAGAACATCACACACTTCCCGACTTCCGGCTCGTCACGCAGATCGAGGACGTGACCCGCCGTCAGACGGCCCTGTGACCACGGCCAATCGGCCTGACCGAGCGTCAGCAATCCGTGATCAGCCCAGTTCTCCAGGTCCCTCGACCGCTTGATGCCGACCCCATTCTTCGGTGAGTGGAACAGGATATACTCACCATCCTCCACCAGCAGACAGACATTCTCCCCCGAATCGACGTTCCCGAAATAGGTCCAAGTCTTCAGGTCTTTTGACCAGGACATACTGGCCCCATTCTGCTTGTAGAAGCACCACCACTTCCCGGGCTCATCCTTATCCTCGATCAGGTACGGGTCGATCATCCGCCCCATATCCTCACGTGGCACATCCGGCCCCTTCACCCGAATCAGCTCGGGATCCTCCCAGGATGCCAGGTCGTCGCTCCGCATAGTGAACACCCGCGACGTCTGATCCCCGATCTTCTCGCCATCTGGCGCAGGATACGTCTGCAGACACAACACCCACCGGCCGTCGTAACGGATCACGTTGCCCGGGCTCGAATAATTCAGCCGCTTGTCGACGGAGGTGATCACTTCTGGCTTGGACCACGAGATGAGGTCACGACTCTCCGTCACCGCCGTCACGGCATACCAGTCCCCCCCAGCCTCACCGTGGATCTCCGTATGCCAGACGCGGAATACACCGTCGCAGTAGTGGCCGCAGGGATCCCGATACGCCACATCCGGACCGCCACTCAGAAACACGGGTGACGGTATTTGATCAAATCGAATCTTCATGGTCTGCTCATCATGTCGGTCTATTCACGGTCAGTCAATCTGATCCTCTTGGTCAAAGCCTCAGCCATACACTATCTTCTCACGCCAACGGTATCTGACTTTTGACTTTCTGATCTTAGAATTTCGACCATGAAAACTACCCATACTGTATCCGCAGAAGACCTTCAAGCCGCCCACGACCAACCGGTCTTAAAAACCGAGCTCCTGCCAGATCCCATCACGATCGAATCCATGCAGCTCCTCAGAAAAGACGGGGCGTATATGGTTCGGGCCAGATCGACGGACGGTGCCGAGGGTCTCTCGTTCTGCAATGCGAAAGCCAAGCACCTCTATCCAATCCTGAACCAGCTCGTGATACCCTACTTCATCGGGAAGGATGCCCGTGATTTGGAGGATCACCTCTGGGAGGTCTACCGACACAGCAGTAATTACAAACTGCTCGGACAGGCCCTCTGGAATCCCGTCGCCTGGGTGGAAATGGCCATTCTCGACCTGATTGGGCGTGTCGTCGACAAGTCGATCGCCGATCTGCTTGGTGGAGCGGTCCGCACCGAGTGTCCCTTCTACGTCGCCAGCGGCCGGCGCGATTCTACGCCAGAGGAAGAAATCGACCATCTGCAGATGCTTGTCGACGAGACCCACGCCCCCGCTATCAAGTTCCGCGTCGGCGGCCGAATGAGCCGGAACGCAGACGCGATGCCCGGCCGCACCCCAAAGCTGATCGAACTCTCGCGCAAGCACTTCGGCGACGAGATGGACATCCACGCGGACAGCAACAGCTCGTATGACCCGCCACAGGCGATCGAAATTGGCCGGATGCTCGAGGACATCAACGCCGTCTACTTCGAGGAGCCCTGCCCGTTCGATCACCTCGAAGACACCAAGATCGTCACCGAAACACTCGACCTGCCGGTATCCGGCGGCGAACAGGAAGCCAGCGACCGCCGCTTCCGCTGGATGATCCAGCACGGCGCCGTCAACATCGTCCAGCCCGACCTGCACTACTACGGCGGCCTCATCCGATCCGCCCGCGTCTCCCGGATGGCCGCGCTCGCCGACATGCCGACGACGGTCCACATCTCCGGCGGAATGGGCTTTGTCTATATGCTGATATTCACGTCGTTCACACCAGACATCGGCCGCTACCAGGAATACAAACGCGGCATCGAAAAAGTCGCCGACCTGTTCTCCCCGGCCCTCAAAATCGAAAACGCCCAGATGTCCGTCCCCCAAGGCCCGGGCACCGGCATCACCGACTTCAGCACCTTCGTCGATGGCACGGAGATTGTGGAGTAGTCATCCCTGCGAACGCAGGGATCCATCAGACCCGAGGAATTGACTGAGTATCGACTATCGCCGAGGACTTGTCGCGTCCCCGCTTTCGCGGGGGCAAATTTTTCGTGCATGGAGCCTGCCCCGATCGGAGTCGAGGGGTGGTCTTCCTTTGACTTTTGCAGAGTAAAAGCAACATGGAAACAAGAACCGTCTACCTATCCCCCGGCAAGCTCGAAGTCCGCACCGAGCCACTCCCGGAACTCCAACCCAACCAGATCCTCGTCAAAACCCACCAGGCCTCCGTCTGCGGGTCCGAACGCTATTTCTACAAAAGCATCACGGTCCACCCCGAAGACGAGGCCCGCGGCGAACCCGAAACCCATTTGGAGGAAAAGAAGGAAAAAACCGGCACAGCCTACTCCTACCCTATGGGCCCCCTCGGCCACGAAGGCGGCGGCGTCATCGAGGAAGTCGGCAGCGCAGTCGACGAGTATCTGGGCGGAGGCAAAGTCAGCGTTGGCGATCGCGTCGGCAGCCTGATCTACCCGACCTACTCCGACTACTGGGTCACCGACCCCTCACACATCCAACCCATCCCCGACGGCGTATCCTTCGAAGTCGGCTGCCTTTACGAGCCTCTCGGCTGCGCCGCCTGGGCCGCCCTCCATATGGGCGTCATCCCCGGCGATTGGGTTGCCGTCAACGGTGTCGGATTCGCCGGCAACATCACGCTTCAAGGTGCCCTGCGCGCCGGTGCATCAAAAGTGATTGCCATCGACAGCGATCCGGGTAAGCTCGAAGTCGCCAGGAAACTGGGCGCGCAGTACGCCTTCAACATAAACGAGACTGATGTACGGGCGGAGGTCGAAGAGATCACCAATGGTGAAGGTGTCGATGTATCGGTAGAAGCCGTCGGTGGCAAAGGTGACGGCCTGAAACAATGCCTCGACATGGTCAAACATAACGGCATCATGGCCCTCTACGGCGACAACTACGCCCGGGTCGACAACTTCTGCTTCCAGCGCTTCCACGAAGACGGCCTTGAGATCCGCAACCTCAACGCCGTCCACTACACGCACCTGCGATCGATCGAGAACATGCGCGAGGCGTACCGTGCCGTTCAACGCGGCGTCTTCAACCTCGACATCATCTTCGAAAACTCAGTGTCGCACCGCCTCTCCGATATCGCCTCGGTATTCGAGCAGGAAAACGCGGCCGACCACCAGAGCTCTCTGAAAACGCTGATCATCCCGTAGAAATGAACAACTACAAGACGTTCGGAACGACGGGTAAAGCCGTATACACACTCGAGGCAGACACAGAGAGACGGACCTCCTGTATGAGGAAGGATCTGGATGTCTGACCCATATGTGGTGGCGAGGATGAGGCGTCTATCGAGGGCGAACTGCATCTGCTGCACCGGATCGGATTCCTTGATGATTCGGCCCCGTGGGCTGCGCGTCGCATCGAGAAGACGGGATCTCCGAGCGGGGTCTACAACACCTACCAGATCCCCTTCCGCTCCAGCGTTCGGGTCACCGCCCAACTACCTCCCGGGACGAAGCCCAACCTCCGATTCTTGTATATCCTGCGCGGGACCCTCAACCTTCCCATACGGTTCGGGTCGATCGAACTTCCCTACTCCGCTCGACTTACGTTATCTCGGCTCGAGTCCTACACGGAATCAAGCCTGGGGGAGTTCGACCTGTGCGACCTCTCTCGATCGGGGATACTTTACCAGGTCACCATTGCTGCTTCGAGCCCCAAACTCACGTTCCTCGAAGCCTGCCTCAGGGCTTATGTGGACGGGAACTCAGATCCACTCGTGCTTTCTTCTGGCCTCGAAGATTACTTCCTGGGGACCTACTACCTCAACCGTGGTCTTTACTACACGGAGACGGCAGGCCTCACCCATCTCGATGAAACCGAAGGGGCGTGCGAGTTCCCAGCTCATCGATTCCACGATGACGATCCAGTCTTCTTTGAAGACGGTATCAGGTTGACCTGACGATGCGGGAAGCAGACCGAATTGGAGACGTGGGAATCGCCCGAGACGACCTACACATCCTACGTCTGGGCCTACCAGTGGTAAGCTGGTCAGATCCGGAGAACCAGAAACGAACATCAACCATTGTCAGGAAGGAACTATGCCCGTAGCCGCCATACGAAGCCCCCACAACCCCATCATCACCCCCGAATCCGATCCCTCGATTCTCGGGAACATCAACGGCCCCTCCCTGATCAAGGTCCCAGACTGGATCGAGAACCCACTCGGCCGCTACTACCTCTACTTCGCCCATCATCAGGGCAAGTTCATCCGGCTTGCCTACGCAGATGAGGTCACGGGGCCCTATACGGTCTACACTCGGGGTGTACTCCCGATGGATGAGACAGGCTTCGAGCGCCACATCGCCTCACCCGACGTGCTCATAGACGATGAGGTAAGAGTGATTCGAATGTTCTACCATGGAGCTGGATTTACCGGTCTTAAACACGAGAACCTCAACCAGAACACGTGCTACGCCGAATCATCCGACGGGCTATCCTTCGTCTGTGACCGGATTTGCCTCGGTCCATCCTACATGCGCGTCTGGAATTGGAACGGAACGTGGTATGGCTTCGGTGGTGGAGGGGGACGGGAAATCTGGCATACGGACAACTACCGGAAGCCGTTCGCCAGGGGACCGATCCTGGAGATCGATAACGAGAGCTACATACCGAAGGAGCGAATTCATGAGAGCAAGAAGGATCCGGATGACCTGACCTACCGGATGCGTCACGCGGCCGTGGACGTGGACGCCTCCTCGGTCACCATCTACTACAGCAACGTCGGCGATCATCCCGAGCGGATCAAGCGAGCCCGCGTGCAGATGTCAGAGGATTTGACTGCCTGGAAGGGTGATGCATTTGAGGAAGTGCTGCGGACGGAAACCGACTACGAAGGCGTCAACGAGCCCAACGAGCCATCAACCGGCGGAGCCGACCACGAGCCTGTCCACCAGCTTCGCGATCCATACATATACAATGAGGCAGACCAAAAGTACCTGGTCTACTCCATCGCCGGCGAAAAAGGCCTCGGAATCGCCGAACTGACCTAGTACACAGACGGGAAGGGATCG
>MDTE01037323.1_pt1 | contig 55205 bp, 44 predicted proteins | sample 811231 | NCBI WGS metagenome assembly MDTE01 (sample SAMN05326651, study PRJNA326480) | marine metagenome | isolation source: seawater | place: Indian Ocean: Red Sea | collected 2010 | reverse complement strand
AGATGCCTGCGTATTTCTTGCGTGGATCTGGCCATAACGAGTGGGCGCAATACAGCGAACGGCCGGACGACTATAAAGAGAACGTTGACCGGCTCTCGCATAAATTTGACTCGGCGCGGGATTGGATGCCAGCTCCGGTTGTTGATATCAATCACAGCGCGTCAATAGGCATTATTGCTTACGGGACATCACATTGGGCGGTGGTTGAGTGTCGAGATCAACTGGAAGCCGAGGCTGGCGTTTTGACTTCGTACTATCGAATTTGTGCGTACCCCTTCCGTGCGGCATTAGAGTCATTTATTGATCGTCACGAACGCGTCTATGTGGTCGAGCAGAATCGGGATGCGCAGATGTTGAGTTTGATGAAATTGGAATTGATGCCGGAGCATGTCAGTCGCCTACGCAGTGTGTTGCACTACTCGGGTTTGCCGATTGACGCGCGGTCGATTACAGATAATGTCTTGGTGCAGGAAGGTTACCGTGTCGAAAGGGCCGGCGCATAGGCGTCTCGCGTGTTGCGAGACAAATGCCGTCGGTGGGGAATAGGAGAGTTCGTTGACAGTTGCATCACCGGAACCACGAAAAAAGGTTAATCGTATAGGCCTGGAGACCAAGGTTTATCGAGGGGGTAAGACCACGCTGTGCGCGGGTTGTGGGCACAACGCCATTTCTGAACGCATTATCGGAGCCTGCTACGAGATGGGTGTCGAGCCGGAACGAGTTATTAAGCTTTCGGGCATCGGATGCTCAAGCAAGTCGCCGGCGTATTTTCTGGGTACGTCGCATGGCTTTAATGCGGTTCACGGACGGATGCCTTCCGTGGGGACCGGCGCGTTGCTTGCGAATCGAAAGCTGATTGCTATAGGTGTTAGTGGTGATGGCGATACCGGTGCGATCGGCATTGGTCAGTTTGTCCATTTGATGCGTCGAAATCTGCCGATTGTTTACATCATTGAAGACAACGGTTGCTACGGGTTAACGAAGGGGCAGTTTTCTCCAACGGCGGACTATGGCTCGAAGGCAAAGACCGGCGTGGTAAATGATTTGCCTCCGATTGATACGTGTGCCCTCGCGATTGAACTTGGAGCGTCGTTTGTAGCGCGGTCCTTTTCTGGGGATAAGAAACAGCTGACGGCGATTTTGAAGGCGGCTCTAAGTCATCGTGGGACAGCGATGTTGGATGTGTTATCGCCCTGCGTGACATTTAACGATCATGAAGGTTCAACGAAAAGCTATGCGTATGCGAAAGACCATGATGACCCCTTGGGAGAGCTTAGCTTTGTGCCATACTTTGAAGACATTTCTGTCGACTATGAGCCAGGGTCTACTCAGGAAGTAGAAATGCACGACGGATCAAAGTTGTACCTGAAAAAACTAGAAGCAGACTATGACCCGATGGATAAGATGCAGGCGATGCGCGTCTTGGACGAAACTCGCAATCGGGGTGAATTTGCAACCGGCCTAATCTATGTAGAGCCAAAGAAGCCTGATTTCCTTGACGTTCTTAATATGGTTGACGAGCCGCTAGCAACGTTACCAGAGGAGCGCGTTCGGCCGTCGAAGTCTGTGCTTAGTGAGTTGATGGAGGCGGCACGCTGACGAGCGTGCGTGTTGATCTAGTTAGGTGATTTTGTAGGACGGCTATAATTTCGGCATGCAACGTACCCTCGCCATTATTAAACCCGACGCAGTAGGCGCGCATTACGTCGGTTCAATTATTCAGCGCATTGAAGCATCGGGTCTCGAAATTCGAGCTTTGCGTATGGTAAATCTGACACAGAAGGACGCAGAAGGTTTTTATGCGGTACATAAAGACAAACCGTTTTTTGCCGGATTGACTGCGTTTATGTCGTCGGGCCCCGCAGTGGTTCTGGCGCTCGAAGGAGAGAATGCGATCCGGAGGTGGCGCGACCTAATGGGCGCGACTAATCCTGAAGACGCGGAGGCAGGAACCCTGCGGAAGGAGTTTGGAACATCGATTGACCGAAATGCCACGCATGGATCGGATGCAGAGGATACGGCTGCTTACGAACTGAGTTATTTTTTTTGTGGGCTGGAACTTAGATAGTGAGAGGACTCTGTGGGGAAGGTCCTTATTTTAGTTGGCGTGGTGATTGCCGGGATTGGAATACTGGTCAGTCTCGGGGTGCCGCTGGGGCGTTTACCAGGAGACTTTGTTTACAAACGCGGCGGCGCAACGGTCTATTTTCCAGTGGCTTCATGCGTGGTTATTAGCGTGGTCTTAAGTCTTGTTATAGGGTTTTTGCGGCGTTGATAGTTGATATTGGGCGCGGGGGCGATCGAGTGATATGAGTATCAAATCGGATGTCTGGATAAAACGCATGGCTACCGAACACGGCATGATCGAGCCATTTGTCGAGAATCAGGTGAGCGAAGGGGTTGTCTCCTACGGGGTTTCCTCCTACGGGTATGACATACGGGTCGCGGACGAATTTAAAGTATTTACGAACATTAATACGACTGTGATTGACCCGAAAGCATTTGATCCGCGTTCATTCCAGGATCTGAAGTCCGATGTTTGTATTGTGCCGCCGAATTCGTTTGCGTTGGCGCGGACGGTTGAATATTTTCGAATTCCTCGGGACGTGTTGACTGTTTGTTTGGGCAAATCGACCTATGCCAGGTGTGGGATCATTGTGAACGTAACTCCTTTTGAACCGGAATGGGAGGGTACAGCGACACTTGAGATTTCGAACACTACGCCGTTACCCGCAAGGATTTACGCAAATGAGGGCATCGCGCAGGTGCTTTTCTTTCAAAGTGATGAGCCCTGTGCTCGGTCGTACGCGGATAAAAGGGGAAAATACCAGGCGCAGCAGGAAGTGACGTTGCCCAAAATTTGATAGCAAAGGGTTTGTAATCTGCGCGCTCGTAATTACTTGAAAGTTAAGGTGGTAAGGTCGATTGGGAGAAGGGGAAGCGCTTGACCACTTAGGGAGTTGAATAGTACGCTAATGTCAATGAGTGGTTGTGAATACATTCACAACCACAAGGTGTGGTGGTTTTAAGCGCCTGAACTTAACGAAACCTGAATGGCAAAACTGGTCGAAAAGGAACCGTCTGCTCGCGTAAGCCCGCTAACCGCGGCTCCAGCATTGGCTGTGCAGTTTTTTCTGATTCCCCTTGCGGTAGTCGGAATGGTAGTTCTGGTGTACGGGGGCTTTCGCATGCTGCTTTCGAGCGAACGGACTCCCCAGGAATTATTGTCGGATGTACGTGTCGGTGGACGAGAACGACGGTGGCCTGCTGCATACGAGCTTTCCCGATTGCTCTCCAATCCCGAGACGGAGGCCCAGTTTCCTGGCTTAGGCGCGGATATCGTTCGAGCTTTTTCGGATTCGGACAGTGATGACCCGCGTGTTCGTCGTTATCTCGCGTTGGCCCTAGGACGTCTGAATAATCCGCCAGCGAATGCGGTGACTGAGTTAGTGGCGTCACTCAGTGATCCGGATACAGAGACCAGGATTAGCATTATTTTTGCGCTGGCATCACTGGGAGACGTGACGACGATAAATGATATCTCTAGAATGTATGAGTCAGACGACGCTGGCGTTCGAAAGATGGCTGTTTATGCCGTTGGGATTCTGTCTCCAGACGGGCAGGATGCTACGCTACGCACGGCACTTGAGGACAGCGTAGCCGATGTGCAGTGGAATGCGGCGGTGGCGTTGGCCCGGCATGGAAATAGTGACGGCATGGTTATTATTCGACGGATGTTGGACCGGAGTTATGTCGAACGGATGGTTACGCGTACGCCGTCATCCGATGCGAATATAGACCCGGTTAGCGAGGTCATCGTAAGTGGACTGCAGGCGGCGGCGGCGCTGGGTGCGTCTGAATTGCGGAGTTCAATTCAGACGTTGAGTGAAAGTGACAGTAATCTTCGTGTTCGTGAGGTGGCGCTTAAGGCGCTTGACGTCTTGAATCAAACGACTACGAAGGCGAAACTGGTCGACGTAGGGAGGCTTGACGCGTGAATCCTTTAACAGCCGTCATTATTTGTGGTGTGGCGATGTTTGCCGCACATATTTTGTTCATACTGCTGTTTAGAACGAAGCCGGAGCCTCGCCCGCATGTTGCGCCGGTTGAGGCGAGCTCAGATGGTGTGGCAGGTGACCACGCCGATGGGGAGGCCATTGGACGGGCAGCAGTCAAGCCGCTTGAAGAGGCAGCGCTTGTTGGGCGAACGACTACGGCAGCGGCTCGCCTTGCTGAGGCGGTGGTTCCGCGCGCGGCAGACGATGTTTCACCGCTTATGGGACGGCGGGGTTGGATGGGACTTGCGTGGGGCGCGTTTACAGCTTCGACGGCAGGTTGTCTTGCCGCGACTGGGCGTTTCATGTTTCCGAATGTATTAAATGAACCACCGCAACAGTTTACGATTGGCTTTCCTGATGAATATGGGGAAGGCGTCGATGAGCGTTGGAAAGATCGATTTGGCGTATGGGTTGTCCGTACGCCTTTTGACGACTATCACGAGGGCTCAGGGTTTTACGCACTGTTAGTGACGTGCACGCATCTTGGTTGTACGCCGAACTGGTTGTCTGCGGAAAGTAAGTTTAAGTGTCCGTGTCACGGAAGCGGCTTTCGACCGACAGGGATCAATTTTGAAGGTCCGGCGCCTCGACCGTTAGAGCGTGCGCGAATTGTTTTGGCCGAGGATGGCCAGATCCTGATTGATAAGGCTCAAAAGTATCAGGAAGAACTTGGGCAATGGACTGACCCAGAAGCCTTTTTGGCCGTGTAAAGGACGAGCGGGAACGATGGCAGACGCGAAATCGGTAGAACCTCAGGAAAACGCGCTTGTGCGCGCATGGAATTGGTTGACAGAGACGCAGATATGGAAATCCATCTTTAGGCATGGGGCTCCGATCAACGATCGGAATCGTGTTCTAGTGATGCTTTCCAATATTTTTCTTCACCTGCACCCTGTTCGCCTTAAAAAACACGGTGTCCGACTCCGCTATACCTGGTGTATGGGGGGGTTGAGCTTTTTCGTGTTTCTAACATTAACGTTTACAGGCCTTTTGTTGATGTTTTATTACAGGCCAACTCTTGAATATGCCTATTCGGATATTGTCGGTCTTCGTGAACATGTCCCGCTCGGCATTATGCGGGAGATGCACCGGTGGGGTGCGCACCTCATGGTTATTACGGTGTGGTTGCACATGTTCCGTGTGTTTATGACCGGCTCCTACAAGCCGCCACGTGAGTTCAACTGGAACGTCGGCGTCATCATGTTGGTGCTGACGTTGCTTCTTTCGTTTACCGGCTATCTACTTCCGTGGGACCAGCTCGCGATATGGGCGATCACCGTTGGCGCGAATATGGCACGAGCGACGCCATTTCTAGGCTACGAAGGACCGGGCGCGTCGTTGTTGGCGATTGGCGACGTTCAATTGGTTCACGCCGCGGATGATGCGCGGTTTGCGTTACTGGGTGGCACCTTTGTTGGTGAAGGTGCGCTGTTGCGGTTTTATGTGCTTCACTGCGTTGCCTTGCCACTGGTTATAGGATTTTTGATGGCGATCCACTTCTGGCGTGTTCGAAAAGATGGTGGGATTTCTGGTCCGCTCTAGGCGCAGACGGAATAGTGTTGTGATTGTTAGTTACTACGTGAGAGAGATAAGTCGATATGGACGCAATTAAGGGACTGTTTAATCTGGTCGCGGATCCGAGGTTGTTTTTTATCCTCACGGTAGTCGGACTCGTCTTTATAGTGTGGAAGCGAGAGGCATTCGTTAAGGATTCCGTCGGCTATGGGTTGATGGGATTTTTGGTTGTCTTCTTTGGTTGGGGACTTACGGACGAAAACTTTTTTCTGATTATCGCCAAAGCCGATAACGTGCCGATTGTATTTCTCATTTTTAGCGTTATTTTCTTTACGTGGTATTCGATGCGCGAGGCTGTTCGGAACGACCAGCGGGTTGAGGCTGGTGAAGACGTAATTGAGAAACAGGAATCTGATCGGGTCTGGGTATGGCCGGACCTGGTATATACGGAATTGATTTGCTTGGTGCTCTGTTCAGCGGTCTTGGTAGCGTGGTCAGTGTTACTGGAAGCGCCGATTGAGCAACCGGCAAATCCGGCGAATACTCCCAACCCTTCGAAGGCTCCGTGGTATTTCCTCGGTCTGCAGGAAATGTTGGTCTATTTCGATCCGTGGCTCGCGGGGGTCGTCTTGCCTAGTCTGATCATCGTTGGGTTAATGGCCATTCCGTATGTTGATACGAATCCTAAGGGGAATGGCTATTACACGTTCAACGAACGCAAGGCGGAGATTGTTATTTTCTTGTTCGGTTTTGTGGTCTTGTGGTCATCGCTTATTGTCCTTGGTACCTTTTTACGTGGTCCGAACTGGAATTTCTTCGGCCCGTTTGAGTATTGGGATGTCCATAAGTTGGAAGCGTTAGTTAATGTCCAATTGTCTGAATATATTTGGGTATATGGTCTTGGTGTGTCTTTGCCGGACAATATTTTGTTGCGGGAAAGCGTCGGAATTGTCATCAGTCTTGGCTATGTCTTCGTCTTGCCTGTTGTTCTCGCGAAAACAGTGTTTAAGACGTATGTCGAGCGACTAGGAGCGACGCGCTTTTACGTAACTGTCTTTTTGTTTTTGTCGATGTTGTCGTTGCCCATAAAAATGTTGGCACGGTGGCTGTTTAACTTGAAATATGTTGTTGCGATTCCAGAATGGTTTTTCAATATTTGACAACCGGCACTGTGTCGGTAGTCGGTTTTTATTCCGACGAAACGACACTGGCTAGTACGAAATGAATTTGATTAGATGGATAGAAGGTAGACATTAAGACTAGGGCGATAACCGAAATCAATGGCGAATAAGAAAAGCGTAGGGCATGCATATAACGTCGACTTCTTAAACGTGGTCTTTGCGGCATCCAGCCTGTTCTTGTTTTTTACGACGATCTGGATGGTCTTTGATGACTTTGACCGGGAATGGAAGGGTTATCAACGTCAATTTGTCCTGCTTGAGGGCTATGTGACGTCTCTGCAGTTGCAAGCTGAGGAGGCCGGCATTGACCAAGCTCGGCTAAATGAGTTGAACGACGCTCGCGTTCAAGCAGAACAGGCATTAGCGGCAAATCAGGCGCAGGTTGATGAGTTGAATGCCGAACTCGCGGACATTGATGCCCAGTTTTATATTACAAATCAGGCCTACAACTTTTTGAAGGCTGAGTACGACGTGGAACGTTACGCGTTTGAGGAACTGCAAACTGAAAATCCCGAAGAAGCAGTCGAGCTCAGGCCAGCGATTGATGACATGTACAACCGGTGGGTCGATCTCGGTATTGAGGTAGAAGAGTTGACAGCGCGTCGTGATGCGGTGCGTGCTCAGATCGGGAATTTTACTAGCGGGATAACGGATGCGGATGGCGAAATCCGTAGCCTAACTGGAGAAGCCGAGCGCCTTCGTGGGCGGGTCGCGGAACTTCAAGTCGATTTTGTCGGGGACATTCTTTTGAATGCGCCGTTGCTCGATTTTATGGCTCCCAGTCTGACCGTCCAGCAGGTCATTACGCCGAACGTCGTAGATGATGTGAACTTTGTCCGAGTGTCAAAAATGGATCGATGTACGACGTGTCATATTGCCATCGACCGTGAAGGGTACGAAGGCTATCCGCAGCCTTATACGACGCATCCGAACTTGGATGCGTATGTCGGCAGCGCCTCGCCACATCCGGTGCAAAGCACCGGCTGTACGGTCTGTCACGAAGGGATGGGGCAATCGATCGGATTCATTCATTCTTCACATACGCCTGAGACTCCAGCTCAAACGGCTGAATGGGAAGAGCGGTATGGATGGGATGTTCCGCATTACTGGGATTTCCCAATGTTGCCAACCAATATGACCGAGGCGTCATGTGCAAAGTGCCATAAGGACACAGTCTACGTGGACGAGGCGCCCGATTTGAATCTGGCGTATGGCTTGTATGAGCGTGCGGGTTGTTATGCGTGTCATATGACGGCCGGATTTACGGATCTAAGGAAGCCTGGTCCTGACCTGACAAAAATTGGTGCGAAGTTAACCCCAGAGTGGACGTCGACGTGGATCCGAGATCCTAGAGAAGTGAAGGCCAGTACGTGGATGCCGCGCTTCTGGTACAACTCGAACAACGAAGCTCCCAAGGACGTACAACGGAACGAAATTGAAATTGACGCCACGGTCGCGTATCTGTTTGCTCATTCTGAGGACCACGTGTTTGCTGACGCGACACCTCCGATGGGCGATGCCGTGCGGGGACAGGAACTCGTTGACTCGGTGGGCTGTTTGGCCTGTCACATCACCGAGGACCAAACACGGTTAGAGGCAGGGACTCGGCGTACCTTTGGACAGCCACTTCAGAATATCGGTAATAAGACGACCTATGAGTGGCTCTATGATTGGGTCCGAGACCCCAAGCACTTCAGTGAAGACACATACATGCCGGACCTTCGGTTGACGGATGGAGAAGCCGCCGACATTGCCACCTATCTTGAGTCATTGACCGGGGCTGAGGGGCGGGCGGCCGAGTCGACCTATACCGATGCCGATGTGGAAGAGGTCCTTTTTGATTACGTGAAATCAATCGTCCCCGTCGCAGAAGCCGAGGAATTTGTTGGCGCCATGTCTGCTGACGAGCAACTTCTGGAGTTGGGTGAACGTGTTATCGGTCGTTATGGATGTTATAGCTGCCACGATATCGAAGGCTTCGAAGATACTCAGGCGATTGGGATCGAGTTGACGGAGGAGGGAACGAAACTACTTCCACGGCTCGATTTTGCCTTCGTGCATGATATCCCGCACACCAAAGTTGATTGGTTCAAGCAAAAGATGCGAGATCCGAGGTCTTTTGACCGTGACCGGGTTTTGCAGCCTCTTGAAAAACTTCGCATGCCGAACTTCGGGATGAGCGAAGAAGAAGCGACGTTATTTTCAACAGCCATCATGAGTTTTCAGTCTGAGGTTCAGCCATTAGCGGCTCAGGTTCCACGATCTGCGCGTCAGGATGCGCTTCGTGATGGACGCAACTTCTTCCGTCGTCGTAATTGTATCGGTTGCCATCAGATGGAAGGCGATGGTGGTGATTACGTCAATCTTGTCTCCGATCCTTCACTCGCGCCACCGCTTCTTACGCCACAGGGCGCGAAGGTGAAACCAGATTGGCTTTATGCGTTTTTCAGAGGGCCAATTCCAATTAGGCCGTGGCTTGATGTACGTATGCCGACGTTCGGCTTAGGGGATGGGCACTGGAATACGGCTATTGAATATTTTGGGGCGGTCTCCGATAGCGTAGGAATGTTCCGCACGCATGAGTCGTTGGCCACAGCGGCCGACACAGATGTTGGTGAAGAGCTCTTTGACTTGCTCCGTTGTCAGCAATGTCATGTGCTCGATACGATTCCGGCAGATCAACCAACAGATACGTTGGCGCCTGACCTCAGAATGGCTCGTGAGCGCTTACAACCGGATTGGATCCTTGACTGGTTGAGGGCACCACTAGAGATCCAGCCTGGAACCAGAATGCCCATGCTCTGGACGGAACTACCTGGCTCCTTCTATCCGCAATTTGATAGTGACGGAGACCGCCAGATCGAAGCTATTCGGGATTACCTGCTGACGTTCCGTGGTGGGCCAAGCCCAATGAGCGGAAATTAGCCCGACGAGCGTCGGCCTGATACGGACTTGTTTATTAGAAATCGCTTCGCCGATTCAGTGTCTGCTAGTCGGACACCGGCGTCGCGCATTTCCTGCACAGCTTGCTCACCAGCTTGGGGCGTTAGATTGACAGGTGCAATGGCGTCGCTCACAACGACAACTGTAAGGTCGAACTGTATGCCGTCAAGTGCGGTTGCGCGAACGCAGTAATCTGTCGCTAACCCACACACGACAATCGCGTCTATTTTGCGAGGCCTGAGTATCGAAAGCAGTGATGCCCCGCCAGCGTCAACGCCTTCGAATCCAGAGTACCCATCCGCATCCACTGAGATGCCTTTGGACACCACGATTACATCTGTCGGCAGGTGAAGATCCGGATGGAACCGGGCGCCAGCCGAATCAATAACACAATGTGGGGGCCAGTTACCGCCACCGGTTGTGAAGTGCGTAGAGTCACGAGGATGCCAATCTCTCGTCGCGACGACGGGGCGCTGATATCTTGAGGCGACGCTCAGTAATTCATTGATGGGGGCAATGACTTTGTCGCCATTTGTAACGGCGAGTGCGCCGCGAGGGCAAAAATCACATTGGACGTCTACCACGACCAGTGCTACCGACGTTTCGGCCATGGATGGTAGATTAAACGGATGGCTACTGCGCTGTCGACGGACTTGTATGAGATTACGATGGCGGCGGGCTATGCGGCAGCAGGACTGACGGGGCAGGCAAGCTTTGAGTTGTCAGGTCGAACGTTACCGGCCGAGCGGTCCTATCTAATCGCGGCGGGTCTCGAACCGGTACTGGAGTATCTAGAAGCGTTTGAGTTCTCGGGGTCCGACATCGCGTATTTACGTCGCGTCCCTGGCCTCAGAGATGTTCCCGAGATTTTTTTTGACGAGGTCCTGCCCTCGCTACGGTTTACAGGTGATGTGTGGGCAATGCCTGAGGGAACGGCGGTGTTTCCACATGAGCCAATGCTGCGCGTAACGGCGCCGCTGATTGAAGCGCAACTGGTTGAAACTGCCTTACTAGCAATGATTACGTTTCAGACGTCGGTAGCGAGTCGTGCCGCCCGTATGGTGGATGCTGCTGCTGGTAGACCGGTCTACGAGTTTGGTGCCAGGCGTGCACATGGGACTGAAGCAGGTGTTCTTGCTGCTCGTGCTGCCTTTATTGGTGGTTGTCGAGGAACGTCGATGGTTGAAGCCGGTCGTTGCTATGAACTACCCCTGGCGGGAACCATGGCCCACTCGTGGGTCATGTGTTTTGAGACAGAGACAGAGGCCTATCAACAATATATGGATTTGTACGGGGAGCAAGCAGTGCTTCTGATCGATACGTATGACTCCGTAACGGCCGCGGATCGGATCGTAACAGCTGGCCTACGGCCGTGGGCGGTACGTATCGATAGCGGAGACCTTGTGAATGATGCGAAGAAGGTACGCGCTTGTCTTGATGGAGGCGGATTGCACGACACAAGTATTCTTGTTAGTGGTGACCTCGATGAATTTCGGATTAGCGCTTTGGTGGCGGAAGACGTACCCATCGATGGGTTTGGAGTTGGGAACGCGTTGAGTACAGCATCCGATGCACCAGCTTTGGGGGGTGTTTACAAAATGGTGGAAGTCGAACGACAGGGAACCACGAGGCAGACGCTGAAATTGAGTCGCGGAAAGATTACGTACCCTGGCCGAAAGCAGGTATACCGATTTACTGATGAACGGGGCGTCTACACCTATGATCGACTCGAACTCGTGGAGGACGGTTCGCCGAAAGAAGGCCGACCATTACTTACGCGGGTAATGGCTGGCGGACGCCGAACGCGCACGGCGCCGGGATTGGTTTCGATACAACGCTGCGCGAGGAACGAAGTAGATCGACTGCCTGCCGCGCTACGAGGGTTGCAGGCGTCGTCGGAGAATTACACGGTGCGTCGAAGCGAGAACTTGGATCAATTGACGGCTGACCTCGGTCGGAAATTGCCGAGGGCGTGTCGGTAAAGATCACCGTCGGTTTACAGTAGAGCGCTGTTTGTCTCGGTAAGATCCAGGCGTGGCGGCAGTCTGAAATAGATCCGACATAAGAAGGTGTTACGATGTGTTACTAGGTCGTGAGGTCGGTCTCTGATTTGATTTCATGGAATGATGGAGAACGTCACGGTATTGCACATATTTGTGCGGCCCCGCGACGACCAACTGACCTGTAGTTTTGATTGTAGGAGAGTTTTTTCGAAGTGAGCGTGTTCGGACAGTTACGACGGGTTGGCTTGGTCGGAATTGCAGTAATTGCGGCCGTGCAGATAACGGCGACACAGATTGTGGGACCGGGTGATGCTGGCGGCGGAGATGGTGGCGCCGGTGGCGGGAGCACAGGCAGTTCAAGTTCTGACACTCGGCCGGTGCCGCCGGTACCGGGTGATTCTGGCGCCGGTGCGTCGCCCGCAACTTGTGAGGCAGGACCAGGCGCCTCAACCGTGCCGGGAAGTTTTATCTATGACGGGGGCGGTGCGAAAGATATCAATAATGATGTGACGTGTTTTACCGCTGGTGACGGAGATTGGGAGACAGTCACGACGTCGTACGGTCAGTTCAAGAAACAGTCACTCGCGGATAAATGGCCGGACGGCGAATATTTTGTTGAAGACAACCGGCAGCATTACAGCTACAACACGTATGAAGGATACAAACGACTTCCGGTGAATGATACCGTCGAGTTGACCGAACTTGACGGGATGAGTCGCGTGGCACGCTCATCGGCCCCGGCAGTCGTCGAGGTGTTCGGTGACCGCTGTTTCCGGAACTCTAGCAATGGGTCAGCCTGGACGGTCGTCCAATTACCGAGTACCGGTTTTTTTGTCAACGATCGGGTGGTGGTCACCGGAGTCGCCGGGATTCGCAAACTTGAATACAACGAAATTATGAAGGGATGGGGCGAGGCACCGTTCCCTCAGTCAATCTATAGCTGTGCTGAGCAGGAAGCGAATGAGAAGACATGGCAAGACGCTGAATACCTGTCAACATTCGAAGAGGGTGCCGGTCCCTTCATCCGTCTGTTTGATGGTCGATGGGCGTCCGGAAAGGTGTTGGCAACCAATGATGTCGCGGCGGTGATTGAACTGGAGCGTGTGACGTCTAATGGCGACACGCTGGTGTCGACGTGGGATGCCTGGGATCCTGCGCTCGCGCCGGGTGATCCGCTGCCGCTCTCACCAGGAAGTACCGTGACGGGCACACTCCTCACGATTCACAATCCTGAAGAAGCGCGGGTGAACGGTGGCTGGTTTATGACTACCGGACCTGTGGTGTCCTGTGATTTTGTTAATGACCGTTTGGCGGGCACCGCACTGGTGGCATTAGATGTGTATACCGACCGCATAAGTATCGGTGCCCCTGTGCTCGACGAGGAAGGCTATGTCGTCGGCATCATTGACAGTGAACGCGTAGCAGTACATCCAGACTCCTGTAAAGCCGAGCGATATAAGGGAAAGAATTCATTAGGCATTCTGAGTGATTTTTTGGCCTCGACACCGGACATGGCCGGGGTGGTGCCTGTTGACGGAATACGTAATCTCATTTTGGGCGCGACGTCAGGCACGGCGACGGTGCCAGCCAAAAGTGATCCAGATTGGGTGTTGAACCCTGAAGTCGCCACAGGGGCTCGATTCGAGGTCATTGATTGGGGTGAAGACTATACGGCGTCTGGATTTCCAAAATCCGAACTGAATAGTGAGGCGTTCAATGTGGCGAAGCAGGCCACGGTCATGTTCACGAGGGAAGACGGTTGCGCGCTTTGCAAAGAGGAAGCGGAGCGATCGAATGATTTTAGTGTGACGTGTATGTGTACGGGCTTTGCGGTCACCAATAACCTCATTGTTACGAATGACCATTGTGTTCCCGCATTGAGTCTAGGTGATAAAACAACGTTTCGGACGTTTTATGGGCAGGATGTCGAGGCCGAACTGATTGGGACGTCGAGAATTGACGGCGTGGGTACCGATATCCATGGCCGTGACTATGATCCTGTGCATAAAGGCGACGTGGCGTTACTTCGAACGAAACAAAGGATGGATCTGAACCCTGTGAAATTGGGCGATTCCGATCTGCTAAAACAGTACGACCCTGTGCTCTCGGTCGGCCATCCGGCCGTCATGGCGCGGACCGGTCCTTTCGTCACGACAGTCGGTCATGTGCTGGGGTTGAACGTGCAATATCCGAAAAATCTACAGTACCAGTTGCCCGCGCATAAAGGGGCCAGCGGAAGTGGGGTGTTCAATTTAGACGGCGAGGTCATTGGGCAAGTTGCGAATGGCGGACATTACTATCAAGGGGAAATGCAAACGTCGCTAATCACGCAGTACGGACGACGGGCGATGACGATTGATCACGATCCCTTTTGGTTAAATCTCAGCCCGATTCCCTTTGAGGTGTCGTCGTACGTCCCGGTCGCGCGAGGTCTTTCCACCGGCGGTGCGCCGAGTAATTACATCCGCGAACTGGTTGAGCAGTGGGCCCCGGGTGAATTGGGAGGCAACGCCACGTCAGCGAGTTCGTCATCATCGAATACGGCGACGGGCACCGAGACGAGTTTTCCTGGGTTCGTAGATCTACGGTCAACTCCAATTCCGACGGCCGACGAGAACGGAATGACCGATTTACAGAACTCGGTCTGTGGCATCACAGGTGATTCGGCGGAGAACAAACCGAGCCTAGACGTAATCAGTGTGCCCCTGCTGGATCCGATGTTTGACGCGGCAACGAAGTGCATCAAGGTATTTGGTGTGATGGTCATTGCCAATAAAGAGGGACCGGAGATACCAGACCGTGCGTTACAGCATGCGGCGGCAGTCACGGCGGAATATCTCGATAACAACGGCGATGGCGTGGTCGATGATCCACCGGTCAATGGGGCGTTAGTCGAAGCCAATACTGCGGTCCTACTCGTCAATGATCAACGCGACGACGAGGCCCTGTTCCAGAGTCGCTTTGGAAACGCGAACGGGATTAATCACGTCATGTTGGGCGTCTATGAAATTCCTCCGCACCAAGGCAAAGGGTACGGTGGGAATTTTTACGACTCATCTCTTGAGGAGATCTTTCATCTAATCACCGATTTTGGCTATGCGAAGGTCTACGAGGATTTGAATCCCGCGGGTAATAGCAAATTGACGGAGGCGATGGATGTCGCGCGAGGTGGTCGCTTTCTTGATGTGCCTGAATCCTATCCTGAAGACGCTTGGCTGACCTATTCCGATGCGGCGTGTGCGTATAAATGTCAGGCGAGTGAATACTTACATTGGTTAGTGTCGAGTGTCCTCGGCGGGCAGGCACACCGTTGTGATGGGATTGCGTCGAATTGGAAACTTTGTACGCGTGAGCAAGTCGAGGAGACCGACACGGCCGGCTTTGCGCTTGTGACCAATCTGGACTACAAGTTACCGACTGTGCTGCCTGACGGCGGGTATCCGCACGTGGCGTTTATTACGGCCGGTCGCGCGACGGACCGCCCTGATCTGACGCCGAAGTTGGTGCCAGTGGGTGACCCGTTGCATGGAATTTTCCACAAATACGTCAATGTCTTCGGGGTGAGCATTTTGGCCTTCGAGGGATACCCGGACGAGATGATCAGTCATGTTGCAACGATCACGGCGGAGTATCTCGACAATAACGAAGACGGCGCGGTTGACAACCCACTCGTGAATACAGCGATCGTGGCGGACCACGGCACGATCGTGCTGGTGACGATTGGTGGAGACGAACGTCCGACGGAAGAATGGTTCGCAGTACGTGATCGAGATGAGTTGTCGTATATCAATGATCAGGTAACGATCGGGATGTATGCCAACAAAGGTGGGACCCAATGCGGGAAGGAATGCGGAGAACTCCCGGATTCCGCGTTGGAGCATGTTCCAGAAATTATCCAGAAGTCCGGGTACTCGAAGGTATATGACGACTTCAGGTCGGAAGAAGGTTCCCGACTGGCATTGGCGATGGACACTGCCAAGGGCGGTGCGACACGGGATGTCTTAGACGTGTATCCGGATGGCGCGTGGTTTAAGCCGGACTATAGTTATGAACAGCAATTTGTCGAATATTTTTACCACGGCCTAGGTACGTATTTGGGACTCTACGGAGATACGTCGCCAGGCGTCTGTGCGGACTATGCCGCGGAGTGGAGTGTGTGTACTCGTGCGGAACTGGAAACCACTGATACAAAAATGTGGTCGTTGCTCACGGACGAGCAGTATAAGTTGCCGCAGGTTGCCCCGGATGGAGTGTATGGGGCGCCCGAGAACCGATGGGTCGAAGAAGGTATTCGCTTGGATAACGATCGAGTCGGGTACACGGGTGTCATTGCTGACACGTCCAGTATCAAACTGAGCGGCGGAGCAGATGATGGCAACGTGCGTATGTATCTCTTCACCGGCGGAGCGATCAGAAGCGTGATTATGACGCCAGGTGTCCCGACGCTTGTCCGAGTGGAATCGGGGACGCGGTTGCCCGAAGGGTATGGCCAGCCAAGGGTGATTGAATTGGACGACGGACGCTTTCGCCTCTTCGCAACCGGAGCCGATGGCATTCGCAGCGCGATTAGTGATGATGGCATTTCATTTGACGTTGAAGATGGACTCCGCGTTAGTGCGGAGAGCGTTGGCGCGACGTCACTGACCGGCCCTAGTAATATCGTGAAAACAGCTGACGGAAAGTGGCGTATGTATTTCAGCGAACTACCTGTGCCGAGTGGGGAACCAACACCTGCGGCAGATCCGATTCCTGGTCAGCTGAACCTCACCACGCACAGTATTTTCAGCGCGTCGTCGGACGATCTATTTACGTGGGAGGTTGATGAGGGCGTGCGGATTGGGACGGGTGCAACGCTAACCGGAAGTGGTGAACATCCCGCGGCCATCGCGAATGCGGACGGGTCAGTTTCGATTTTTTATTTTCGGAACAACACGAAACGACTCATGGTGGCCACGTCGGACGACGGGTTGTCTTTTTCCACGGAAACTGACACGGGACTCTCTACCGATGCGCTCATGGCGAATGATCCAGACGTTTTGCGTGATGGTGATGGAACAATTCGGATTATTTACAACCATGGCACGGACGCAGGCGGTTGGATTTACAGCGCGTCGCACCCCGGGACGCTCCCCTGGTAAAGGTTATTTGTTTCGTTGTTGTTCGATGTCAGCAAGGATTCGATCAGCAGACCCTTGAATAGCCATATCGACGTCAGGGGAGCTCGGTGTCGGTTCGAGATTGATTTCAGCAGTAAATGCGCCATGTTGTTTCGCCGTGTGCAGGAGGGATGCGGCAGGTTGAACAATGGCTGAGGTCCCAATGGTCAGAAAGACGTCGCAGTGCGCGGCCTGGAGACTAGCATCCAAGACGTCAGGTGAGATGTTCTCGCCAAACCAGACGACACCGGGCCGAGCGATTTCATTGCAGTAAGGGCAGCGCGGTGGCAGGCACTCTAATGGCACTGTGGTGTCCCACCAAGGCGTCAGGCCGGCGACGCATTCCCTCCAACAGCGCAACTGCCAAATCGACCCGTGGAACCGAGTCACTCCGACGGAACCGGCGCGTTCATGGAGCCCATCTACATTTTGCGTAATGATTCTCGAAGGAATAGCCGCTGAGCTCCACCTAGCGAGAACTTGATGGCCGGCGTTCGGTTGGCACTTCGCGACGAGTTCCCGTCGCCAGTTGTACCATTCCCAGACTGTTTCTGGGTCGGCTGCGAATGCGTGTGGCGTGGCGAGGTCCTCCGGACGATAGTTCTTCCAAAGACCGTGCGTTCCGCGAAATGTAGGAACACCACTAGGCGCAGAGATTCCGGCGCCGGTAATCACGGTAACGGATCGGGCGGCGTCAATTCGTTTTGCGAGGGTGGTGAGATCGGCCGACGTCGACATGACGTGATTGTACGACGCACGTCATATAAGGAGCCAAGCCGGTATAGTGTGCAGTTGCTGTTTAAGCAGCGAGGGGATGGAACAGGATATGAAGTTGTGTGGAGAACGGAGACTGCCATCCGAGCTTGAAGCCGACGTTGAGGCGGTTGCAAGGAAATGGGACGGCGAGGGGCTATTGGAACGAGTTTGGTTCCGCGACAGTCAGGTGTGGACCGGGCGCGATGAGTCACGCTGGTTAGGCTGGCTCGACGTTCCCGAGGTTCCCACGGTGGTCGCTAAACGATTAGAAGTGTTCCGAGAACGACTCAAGAAAGATGGTATTCGTTGCGTTGCCGTGTTGGGCATGGGTGGTTCGAGCGTATTTCCACGGATGGTTCAGCGCGTGTTCCAAGGCCAAGGTGACATTGAACTGCGAGTCCTTGACTCCACGGACCCTGCCCAAATACGAACATTCGAATCAACCACGGATTTATCGCATACCGTTTTCGTTATTTCGAGCAAATCTGGCACGACGCTAGAGACACGTACGTTCTATCAATATTTTATGTCACGGTTGGAGACGGCAGTGGGGGCAGATGTTGCACCGAGTCGGTTCGTTGTCGTCACTGATCCCGGGAGTGAGTTGGACGTGTTAGCGAACCGACTGTGTTTTCGTGCGAGTTTTCATGGTGAAGTCTCCGTCGGCGGTCGGTATTCGGCCTTGACATATTTTGGAATGCTTCCGGCAGCGGTCTTGGGCTGTGATGTCAAGGTGATTCTGGAGCGGGCACACCAGATGGCTGGCGCGTGTAGATCGACTAATAGCGCTACAGAGAATCCTGGCGTCCTGTTGGGCTTAATACTTGGATGCGCGGCAAAGCTAGGACGGAATAAGTTGACGCTTGTCATCTCCGACTCCTTGAGTGGCTTTGGCGCCTGGATTGAGCAGTTGATTGCGGAATCGACTGGGAAATCTGGTATTGGGTTGATTCCGGTCGTCGGTGAAGGACTGGGCGCGCCTAACAGGTATGGGACAGATAGGATTTTTATCGGGATAGGTCTTAGTGGAGAAGACGATACCGAGACTGACATTGCATTGACACGCCTGGCCGATGCAGGGCACCCGGTCGTTCGTTTTTCGCTTGAGTCAACGTACGACATAGGTGCTGAGTGTTACCGCTGGAAGTTTGCTACGGCCGTTGCCGGTGCGGTGATGAAGATTCACCCGTTTAATCAACCGGATGTTGAAGGCACGAAACTCGTAACTAGGAGATTAATCGAACGGTATGACACTGGTCGCGCGGCGACATCGCAGTCGGCGGTAATGACGCAGCAATACGGCACGGGTCAAATTTCGCTTTATGCGCCGGGCGTGTATGGTCGAGGCCTTGGGCGCCTGGTGCCAGATAAACCAACGATGAAGGACGTGTTAGCGGCGCATTTCGCGCAGGTGCGGAGCGGAGATTATGTGGCATTACTCGCGTATTTGGAATGGTGCGATCCATATCGCCGAATTTTGGACCGACTGCGTTTAGGTATTCGCACGTCAACTGGCGCGGCAACGACTGTAGGTTTCGGACCACAGTTCCTTCATTCCACCGGGCAGGTGCATAAAGGGGGGCCGCAGAACGGCTTATATTTGGTTCTCAGCTGTAGCGATATAGTTGATGTAGAAGTGCCGGGTGCGTGCTATACCTTTGGGCAGCTAAAAGGTGCGCAACTTCTGGCGGATGAGGACATGCTGACACGGCGGAGACGCCGTTATCTTCGGTTGCAAGTTGATGGTGATGTGGCGGACGGCTTGGTAGCGTGCAGCGACTTGCTTCGAGAAGCACTGGGATCGACAGAGTGACTAGACTTGCATGATCGTCGAATTCTGCCCACGCACAGTGTGTAGACGGCGGTTCGCACCCAGCACAAGTTGACGGTTCTAGTCAGGTGTGTTTGCTAGTCGTTGTGCGATCGCTGTAAAAGCCGTTGCGTAGCGAACGAGTTCTGATAGATCAACTGCAGATGGCCATCGGTCATGCGGGTGATGAAATAAACCGTTATTTCCAATAATGGAGATGTAGTTACCGCCACCCTCAAATACTGCATGAGCTTCACCTGCAGGCTCATCGGCCAGACTGCGTTGTCTTGGAGCCGTAACGCCCGCGGTGGAAAGTTCGGAGAGTGCAAGTTGCTGAAGTTCAGAAGATGATGTTTGTAGCATCGGGTTTGCGCCAACGGCCGCACCAAAGTTGGCTCCAAGATGGATCCAGGCAATGGCACTGGTCAATAATCTCGAACGGGTGCGTATGAATTCACGAAGGCCATAATGACCGAGTTCGTGACCCGTCGATGCAACAAAGACCACGGTGCGGACTGGAGTCGGTCCAGTAGTTATCGCCCGAATCATTTCGAGCCAAACAGCGATGCCGCCACCTCGCTCTGAAGCACAGGTCCACCATCCACTTCGAGGTGTCATCACGATCAACGGTGCGAGACCAGGCTGAGAGCCGAGTGCTGTAGCGGTGACATTGAAGACTTCTTCTGGGCGCCTTGTGAGGTGAAGGACAAATTTTGCCGATCCGCCAACGGAAGCAACCTGCCTCAACATTTCGCGATGCTGGCTAGCGACCTGCAGGACAGGCGGACCAAAGGGGTCTGTAAAATTCGGAGCATTCATCAACGCAAGGCCCTCAGGTACACCGTTTTCTGCGCCTCCGGTCACTGTTACGATCGCTTGCTGTTGCGTCGTGCGACGATAATCCAGAAAGGCCGACGGTATACGTGGTCCAGCGTACGTGAGTCCGATGTCTGATGTGGAGTCTTGCTCGCCAAATGTCCCTGTAATTCCTTCCGGCGTCGTGACGCCGCCGTCGTACAGAGGGACTCCATCAATCCGTCGCCCGTTAATTTCGAGAAATGCTGCTTGTGACTCAATTGTAGACACGCCCATCCACTCGAGTTCCGGTACGATGCCGGCATCGTCAACGCGATCAGACAGCCAAAGGCCGCTTTGGGCGTCAACAGGAGAACCAGTTCGATGGTCGCCCTGCGCGTCATAATCGCGGATTATGCGGTTGATCCGATTGTAGGTTTCGTTTTCGGCAATCGTAGGATTTTGCGCAAAACCAGAGGTAGACCAGAGTGAGGACATTGCGAACGCTGAAAGAGATCGTAAAAACTGTTTTCGATCTAATTCAAACGTGGCGCCGTGCAGTGTTTGAGAGGGCTTAGTGTAAGGGGTCATAGATGCGAACTCATGAGAAGGTGAGTAAATGGATGAAGAGTTATTGGCCTTTCCAAATCGGTGGCCGCTTTTCAAGGAAAGAGGAGACGCCTTCACGGAAATCCTCACTGCTGTAGCAGCGTCCAATCCAGTCGTGACCAAGTTTCGGATCGATGCGTCGGTGGCGTTGAATTCGATCAATCATTTGTTTTGTAGCCCGGATCGTTAAAGGCGCGTTAGCTGCGATGGTATCGACATATTCCGAGATCACATCTTCGAATTCCTCGAATTCGACTGAACGAGTGACTAATCCTGCGATTTCGGCCTCCGTCGCGGAGAATAGGCGTCCTGTATAGAGCATGTCTTTCAGCCGAGTAGGTCCTACGATGTCAAGAAATCTTGCAATATTGGAGGCGGATACGCAATTACCGAGAGTTCGTGCGATGGGAATACCAAAGCGGGACGCCGTCGTGCAGATGCGGATGTCGCAGGCAGCAACCATGACACAACCACCTCCTGTCGTGACACCGTTTATGGCGGCGATGGTAGGCGTCGTGAGGGTTTCGAGGCGTTCGATGACGTTGTCGAGGCGTTTCTCGTAGGCGATTCCGTCACTTTCTTCACGAAATCCACGGAATTGGGCAATATCCGTGCCAGAGACAAACGCTTTGCCGCCTGCACCGCGTAGAATGAGCACCCTAATGGATGGGTTTGCTTCAACGGTCTCACAGTGTTGGAGTAATGATTCATACATCGACCAGGTCATAGCATTACGAGCGTGAGGGCGGTTAAAAGTTATTGTGGCGCTAGCGTCATGCTGTTCAAATAATACTTCCGGTGTAGACACGATGAGTGACTCCTCTCAGGCAGTTAAGTATCTCGATTCACTTCGATACCTTCTGCGAAGGCTATCGAAATGAACGCCGCTCTCGATGGTATCCGTGTTCTGGATGTAACCCAAGTAATGGCCGGTCCGTTTTGTTCAATGTTACTTTGCGACATGGGGGCTGATGTAATCAAGGTAGAAGCGCCTCACGGGGATTCGTCTCGGCGAATGGCGGGCAGTGCCGGTGACGATAGTGCCGCGTTTAATGCGGTGAATAGAGGGAAGCGGGGTATCGTCATCGATCTCAAAACCGCTAACGGTGGGCGACTGCTCAGGCGTTTGGCGGAATCGGCGGATGTCCTGGTTGAGAATTATCGACCCGGAGTAATGAAAAAACTTGGATTGAGCTATGAAGATCTCAAATCCATTAATCCCCGATTGATTTATGCCTCGATATCAGGTTACGGACAGACTGGCCCAGCCTCAGGTAAAGGTGGGTTTGATCTTGTTGCCCAGGGCGTTTCAGGATTGATGTCGGTGACGGGTGAACCCGGACGTCCGCCGGTAAAGGCAGGCATTCCTGTGACAGATCTTGGCGCCGGTTTGTTTGCGCTAACAGGAATTCTGGCAGCACTGCAATACCGGGAACGGTCGGGACAAGGCCAACATATCGACTCTGCATTGGTAGACGCAGGTTTCGCACTCTCCGTTTGGGAGGCTACAGAGTTATTTTCACAAGGAAACGTCCCGGATGCACTTGGCTCGGCCCACCGAATGAGTGCTCCGTACCAGGCGGTGCGTTGTTCGGACGGATATATCACGCTTGGAGCGGCGAATGACCGGTTATTTGAACGATTGGCGGCCGTCCTGGGACATCCGGAGTGGACCGAGGATTCACGATTTCTCGGGGATGCTTGTAGAGTAGAAAATCGAGGTGTTCTGGCTGAAGAGATAGAAAAGGTGACATCCTGTCAGACGAAGGCATTCTGGTTGGCGGCATTAGAGGCGCAGGATATCCCGTGTGGACCTATCAACAATTATGAGGAGGTAAGCAACGATCCACACATCCGCTCGCGGAAGATGATTGTGGAAACTGAGCATCCGAATCTTGGTCGCATTAAGACCCTCGGCACTCCAATTAAGATGTCTGAGACCCCGCTTACACCTGGAAGGCCTGCGCCGTTACTCGGCCAGCATACAGACGAGGTTTTGCAGGAGGTCGGTTATAGCGCGGAGGAACTTTCCGCGTTTCGTGGTGATGGAGTCATTCGGTAAAGCGTAAATGTAAGGATTGAGATTGATGAGCAGCTATTCGATTGCGGTTATTCCGGGGGATGGAATAGGGAAGGAAGTAGTGCCGGCGGCACAACAGGTTGTTGAGGCAGCTGGAAAGCGGTTCGGATTTTCCTGTGCGTGGCACACGTTCGACTGGGGATGCGAACGCTTTGCGAGTGAGGGCGCCATGATGCCAGGCGACGGGTTAGAACAACTTCGTCCCCATGACGGTATTTTTCTCGGCGCTGTCGGGTATCCAGGTGTGCCAGATCACGTCTCGTTGTGGGGGTTACTGATTCCGATCCGGCGTACGTTCGAACAATTCATCAATCTACGGCCTGTTCGGCTTCTCCCGGGTATCAGAACGCCTTTGGCGGATCGGATGCCTAGTGATATCGATTTCGTTGTGGTGCGAGAAAACAACGAAGGAGAATATTCAGAGATAGGTGGTCGACTGTACCGAGGAACTGACGACGAAATGGCGGTGCAGCAGGCCGTTTTTACAAAACGAGGCGTTGATCGTGTAATGCGTTACGCTTTTGAGCTTGCACAACGACGGCCAGCGAGGCATCTAACATCAGCTACAAAATCGAATGGAATTATCCACAGTATGCCGTTTTGGGATGAGCGTTTTCATGCGCTGTCTTCCGAGTATCCGAATGTGACGGTTGCGGAGTTCCATATTGATATTCTGTCAGCGCATTTTGTGCAGCATCCTGACTGGTTCGATGTCGTTGTCGCGAGTAATTTGTTTGGGGATATTCTTTCTGATATCGGCCCGGCGATTGCAGGTTCGATAGGATTAGCGCCGGGGGCGAATATTAATCCCACTAAGGAATACCCGTCGATGTTTGAACCCGTGCACGGCTCAGCGCCAGATATTGCCGGTCAAGGCATTGCGAACCCGATCGGTCAGACGTGGACTGCCGCGATGATGCTTGAGCATTTGGGGCAGCAGGATGCAGCCGACGCGATTCTTCGTGCGATTGAGGCACACGTTGCGGATGGCGGCCTGTTGACCCGTGACCTTGGTGGTCACGCGGGTACCGCTGATGTTGCCCGTGATTTAGAGAATCGGGTAGTCACCGTCTGATTGATTTCGAACCAGTGCGAGGTGTCGTTTAGCCAGGTAGTGAGTACGTAAGTGATGCTGTCACAACACGAGCAAGGATATCGACGCTGGCAACAACTGGCTATGGTTGCCGCGAGCAGCATCGCTGCAGCGTGCGGCGGTTCACCAAGTTCACCAACATCAACGGCACTGCCTGTATCGGCGAGTAACGCTTCATCGCTCTCCGCGATACAAACACAGATTTTTACGCCGAAATGTTCTGGCTGTCATGGACACGTTGTCGCGCAGGCGGGTTTAAATCTGGCGGAGGGCGTCTCCTTTGCCAGTTTGGTTGACGTTCCAAGCAGTCAGACGTCGAAATTTCTCGTCGTGCCGGAAAAACCTGATGAGAGCTATCTGCTGGACAAGATTAAGGGGACTGCCAGCATTGTCGGAGGGCGCATGCCGCAGGGAGGACCATTTTTGACAAGCGTTGAGATAGATTCAATTCGACAGTGGATCTCGACGGGTGCTCTCAGTAATTAGTTCTCCAGTCAAGGCCACGGGAAGTGTTATCCTCAATCGAGAGTCTTTTTAGTGGCATGGTGCAAACCGTGGCCAACGCTTGGAAGACAGAAAATCGCGAACAACCAGGACAGGATCCAATCTGTGCGATTTAGCCTTATGGCATTCGCTGGCGAACAATTTCGATCACATTTCCGGAAGGATCCTTCGCCAAGAACATAAATCCACCGAATTCCTGAACCTCGACGTCCTCGGCTTTTAAGCGTTCCAAGACTTCATCGGCTTTGGTCGAATAAATAGCCACGGTTGGGTGTTCACTTTTTGGCAGGGGGGGTTCGTCTTTCGGCTCAAATAACGCGATAAACATGCCTTCGCCAAAATCAAGGACAACCTCATCATAGGTGCCAGTCTGAATGCGTTCTCCAGGCGTGACGTCAAAAATACGCACGAAAAAATCTTCAGCCATTTTTCGATCGGACACAATCAGTCTGGCGCCGGCAACCGTCGCCCGACCACCCGTTTCGATTAACTCAATTCCATTTCCGCTGGGGTCATGGACGATCGCCGTATTCACTCCGCCTGCTTCGCTCGCACCAAACCCGGCAGAGACAGCACCGGTATACGTCGTGATCGGGTAATTTGCGTCATTGAAACGTCTCACGATGTTGTCGAGTGAAGGGACGACAACAATGGAAACGGGGTGTGAACTTTTTTTTAGACTTTCATGTTCATTAAACGCAAGTAAACCGATACGTTTGCCGTCATCGCCGAATGCCATAAATGGCTCAATCAGGCTTCCGTCGGCTTCAAATCGATCGATTTCTATCATCCCGATGAGATCCTCATAGAATGAGGTGCTCTCGTCGACGTTCTCGATTGTAAATTTTGTCGTTCGAACTGTATGCGGATGAGATTGCTGTGCGTACGCACTCACCGGCATGATAAGAGCAATCAGGCCGACGAACAGGCCGCGAGTAATTGTTTGCGGTGGAAACGTCGAATCAGTCACGGGTGGCCTCCGGCCGGAACTCCTGGTCGTGCGACAGATGACACGGTCTCTGTCGGTCGACTGTAGAAAATGTCATTCAGTCTGTGGGTTTCAGGTAGTCTTCAGTTATTGGGCAGATTGCCGTACTACCTCCACAACATTGCCTGAGGGATCCTTTGCGAACAGAACGCGGTCGCCACGCTCACGAACGCCAAGCCCTAATTTCTTAATGCGCTCAAGGACGCCGTCATAATCCGATGAATAGATTGCGACGACCGGATACCAGCTTTTGGCTAGTGGCTCTTGGTTGAGCACCTCATACAACGCGACGAACGGTCCGTCACCAAATTCGAGAAAGCTTTCGTCGAACATATCCGTTCGAATGCGGCGTCCCGGTAGCACGTTGAACACCTGTTTAAAAAAGGCCTCGGATGCTTCAAGGTTATCGACGACAAGACGAGCTCCGATAACACTCGGTTCTCCGGGCACCTCTACAAGTTCAATGCCATTGCCCGCTGGATCATGAGCGATGGCCAGCCGGATACCGCCTGTGACCTCGCCGGAGTATTCCTGAATTGGGTAGGATGCCGCCTTAAATCGCTCAATAACTGGGTCGAGGTCAGGAAGACTCAACACGGAGACGGGAACGGTACTTTTGGGAAGCGATTCTTGCTCGTCATAGCGCAGTAACCCGATCCGCGCGCCGTTATCGCCAAAACCCATAAATGGCTCGACGATACGGCCAACGTCCTCGAAACGCCCTACCTCGGTCAATCCGATGAGGTCTTCGTAGAAGACTTTACTCTCGTCGACGTCAGAAATCGTAAATTTCGTAGTGCGAACGGTATGTGGCGTTGATTCTTGAGCAAAAGCAACGGGCAGCATTGCGAATGCGGTAATGACGCTAAAAAAGGCCGTTGAGCAAAAAACAGACATTCGGGCGAAACGACTCACAAAAAACCTCCGCGCAAAGTTTGGAACCCTAAAGTTGCTTGAAATAGTCACAGCAGTCTAACAGTCAGTAAGTGTAGTCGGACGGAGAGTCCGAGCCGAGATCATACCGCCGTCACTTTTCCCGGGCAATTGCACGGTTGACGATATAAGGTTGGGACCACGCGGAGACAGCGAGAGACATAGGACGTGCAAGAGAGCCTGAGGTAGAAAAGGGGCCGTATGAAGTCAGAAATATTAAGCCGGACAACGCAGAATGCGTATTGGCGCGTGGCCGCGCGGTTGGGCGTCGCTACGTTTGGCGTCGTGTTTGTTCTCGTGAGCGCCCTACTCACACCCGCGTTGTTCTCTCCGGACCTCGGCGCAGCTAGTACGGTCAGCGCAGGCGTAGACGATTTACCAACTGCCGTTCCCGAAGAAGTCGGGATGTCGACAGAGAGACTGTCCAGGATTGGGGATGTTGTAGATCGAGCGATAGAGGCTGAAGCGATCACAGGGGCCGTTACGCTCGTCGTCAGAAAGGGGAAGGTGGCTCATTTCGAGGCGCACGGACTGATGAACCTCGACTCCATGCAAGAAATGAAAAAGGACACGATTTTTCAGATTGCATCGATGACAAAGCCGGTGACCGGGGTAGCGTTCCTTATCCTCCTTGAGGAAGGCAAGGTCAGGTTGTCGGACCCGGTGAAGAACTTCATCCCGGAATTTGAAGAGACACAGGTGGCCGTCGTGAAGTCTGGCTCAGACGATGCCTCAGATATCTATCTGGTGCCGTCCGAACGGGACGTGACCGTTCAAGACCTGTTGACCCATACGTCAGGTTTGGTCAGTGGTGGCGTTGGCAGTCGGGAGGCTTCACGGATAGCACCGAGACATTCTGACGATACCCTCGAGACGTACTCGGCCGACTTGGGAGGCGCACCGCTTGATTTTCAGCCTGGAACCCAATGGTCCTATAGCGGATTAGCGGGCATCGACACTGTCGCGCGCGTCGTGGAGGTTGTCGCCGGCGTGCCGTTTGATGAGTTTTTACGGCAACGAATCTTTGAGCCACTTGGGATGCACGACACAGCCTATATTGTGCCTTCTCAGAAATTATCTCGTGTTGTGACTCGATACGTCCGGACGGAAAACGGCCTTGAAGAACGGGACAAACCCTCGTGGGTCGATACGGTCACACTGACAGCTGGTGGGGTCGGATTATGGTCAACGGCTGGGGATTATGCGAAATTCTCGCAAATGCTTGTGAATCAGGGTGAACTCAATGGCCACCGCATTCTCGGTCGGAAAACGGTTGAGCTCATGGCGGCGAATCACGTCGGTAATTTATATGAGAATTCAGGGCGCGTGGGCGGACGACCAGGTCGGGGTTTTGGATTGACTGTCGACGTCGTTCTTGATTCAGTGGTCGCGCAGGATAATCGCTCAACAGGCAGTTTCGGCTGGCTCGGTGCTCTTGGAACAGCATTCTGGGTTGACCCTCAGGAAACGATGACAGCGGTACTGATGGTTCAAACACCTGGCGGGACACTCCGGGCGGATTTTCAAAATGCGGTGCGGCAGGCGATTATCGATTAATGCGACAGAAAGATCCGGCCGACGGCGACAAGATTAATCGACGACATTTTCTTGCGGCAATGGCGTCTGGCGTAACGATCGCGGCAAGTCCCATGCGGGCTGTCTCGACCGTTCAGCCTGGACGCGCGTCTGACGTTGTCGTCATAGGCGCGGGTACTTTTGGCATGTGGACCGCGCTGTATCTGCAGCGATTGGGTGCAAACGTGACAGTCGTTGATTTGTATGGCGCAGGAAATTCACGACAAACATCGGGCGGCGAAACTCGGGGTGTCAGGACATCATATGGAGATCGCCCGCAGGGGCGCCAATGGACTGAATGGGCGAGGCGAGCGATTTTGCGCTGGAAGCAGTGGGACGAAGAGGGGAAGGAAAGGCTGTTACCTCGGCTGTTTTTTCAGACGGGCGACCTTATACTTCGTGACGGGCCAAATGCATATATTGCAGCCACACGTTCGAATTGGGACGCACTGAATGTTCCATACGAAGTACTAACCTCGGACGAGTTGACGACTCGCTGGCCATGGATCCGCTATAACGATCTCCGGTACGCACTCTATGAACCGGACGCGGGTGTGGTCCGTGCTCGGCGTGCAATTGAGTCAGTGGCGCGCATGTTTGTGGCGAACGGAGGACGTATTCAAATTGGACATGTGGTGTTGGGAGACAGACAGGGCCGACGACTTGAGAATATTCGGTTAGATTCTGGCGATAAATTGTCGGCTGGTAGTTTTGTGTTTGCGTGCGGGCCATGGTTTCCAAAAGTATTTCCGAGACTGATGGCGAGACGCCTAAGAATTTCCATGGGCCATGTTTTTTATTTCTCAGTTCCTGCTGGGGACCGACGTTTTATTTACCCTTACATGCCAAGTTATGGTGTTCCAGGTTGCACGGGATGGCCGGCATTACCCTTGGATCATCGCGGCTTTCGCGTTCGAATCGGCGGACGACCTCCTGAAGATCCTGATCGCTCAGACCGTTGGGTCCCACCTGAATATCATGAACGACCCCGCGAGATTCTACAAAGGTATTTCCCTGATCTAGCGAATGCGATGATTAATGAGACGAGGGCCTGCCATTACGAGAGTAGTGTCGATCAAAACTTTATAATCGACACCTACCCTGAACTGGAAAACGTCTGGCTGGCCGGGGGTGGTTCCGCTGAAGGATTTAAGTTCGGGCCGGTGCTTGGGGAATACATAGCGAATCGTGTGATCGGTGATGACCGTGAGCCTGAGTTAGCTGATGAGTTCCGACTTAAATCTGAACAATTTGACGGCTAGTCTTTAGCCATTTTCGAGTACTTGTTTTCCTGCCTTGATGGCAGGGACTGTTTTGCCGGTCAAAGTTTTTCTGTATGCTGCGGCGTGCTGAATATACAGAAGTGGGTGATTGGCTGTGGTGCGGTGCTTTTTGGCATTGGGGCGGTGGCGGGGTGTGCCGGTGGTGACTCTACGACACCGACAACACCCACATCAGTAGAACCGACAACTCTGACGGGGACAGGAACCACCAACAACTCCGGCATGACGGTCAATGGCATATCACTGTCAGAACTCCCGGCAACGCAGACGATGACCATGCTGCCATTCGATACATCCGGTGTCACACTCATCAGTCCGTACAAGCCCTCTCATACGGGGATCGACATCAACACCATCACCGGTGGCCGTTTTTTGAGCCCGGCAAGCGGCGTTGTGACGTTGGTGCAATTAAACACAGGTCAAGGCCGCCCGGGAACGAATTACCGTGTACGTATTCATCACACAAGTACCGGAATCAATTCCTTGTATCACTTTGAGGTCGATGGTGCCATTTCTGATCAGATGCAACAAGCCAACATTCTCGTAGACCTTGGCGACCAGGTGACGGCTGGGCAACATATCGGCAATCTGATGTCTCAGGGACCACACGCCCACGTGCACTATGACATGCTGGACGCTGGAGGGCGTGCGACTGTTCGATGCCCTATCGTGTATTTCGCATCAGACGTGGCTGAAACTTGGGAGAACCTGTACGACCAGAAGATTAAAGAGCGCGATGATGCACGCATTGCAGAGAATCGTGGCGCTGTGCCATCTTTGCCTAACCTCTGCAATGATGTTGAACTTCCGAGTCTGCGATTCGTAACTGCACCGATGATCTTGAGACTCAGAAATCACAAGTTGTTTTAGCGCCGACCGGCAGCGGGACCCTGCGGACAGCGATGGCCCACTGGAGTCAAGAATCGAGGACTGATGACGGTGAAAAGTAACGCGGATCACAGCGATATTGTGTTTAATGGAGTTGATGCTCAGGCTTCTACGGTGGAGCGAAGCGTATTTGACGGGTGTAGCTTCGTTGACTGTAATTTTTCACGTGTTCGCCTCGCAGAGTGCCGATTTAGAGACTGTGAATTTAGAAATTCAAACTTTAGCTCTGTTGCTTGGGGCGACTCAAGAGTTCTTGGGATAAGTTTTCTCGATTGTAAAGTCACCGGCGTTAATTGGACTACGCTGGATTGGAGCGCGTTGCGTCTCGGTTTCCCAATAAGCTTTGCATCGTGTGATATTTCATTTTCGGTCTTCAATTCATTAGCGCTGAAAGGATTAACTTTACGGGATTGCAAAGCTCACGATGTAGATTTCTCTGATTGTGACCTGGAAGGCGCAGAACTTTGCCGAACGGACTTTAAAGGCGCTAGATTTAGCGCATGTCGGCTCAATAGCTGCGACTTTCGTGGCGCTACCGACTACTTTATCGATCCGTTAGAAAGCTCAATAAACAATGCAAGGTTCAGCACGCCAGAAGTGCTAGGGTTACTTCGTAGTTTTAATATTGAAATTGAGTAGCGGTGTACAAATAGCGATCGCGGGTCTCGCGGTCGGCGGTTTTCGTCAATGTTTAAAGGGAAATGGTAGCGGGGCCAGGATTTGAACCTGGGACCTTTGGGTTATGAGCCCAACGAGCTACCGGACTGCTCCACCCCGCGTCACCGTTCCGAACTCTAGATGTTAACAGGCGGTCTTCTGGATGGTCAACGCGCCCGTTGCGACGGTCGCGTGAGGATTTCAGCGTGTCGGGAGTTCTGGACCGTCGTGCAGGAGGATCAGTAACTCACCCTCTCGCATAAGTCCGAGACTATCGCGAGCGGCATCTTCGATTGCTTTTGGATCGGTTCGAAGTGCGTTTGCACGTTCTCTTAGCGCGTTATTTTCTTGTTGAATTCGTTGAATTTCGGTCTCGAGCGCCACGGCTGTTCGTTTTGCTGCACGAGTGGCAAGGAGGCCGCGATCACCGACGATGGCATTGGCAAGCAGTGCAGTCGATACAAAAATTAGTAGAAACACAAGGGCGCGCCGCGATGCAGGTGCATTTTGATCCGAGTTTCTGTCGGTCTTTTTTTTTTGCGCATTCAGTGCTGGCATAACGAATCGTTGGGTATATTTGTTGACAGAGTAGTTCTCGGTCGATGCGAATGAAATGAATAGTCGAATTTCTGATGAAGAGGTTTCGAGAATGTCAAATAGTGAAGAAGTGTTGATCGCCTGGACGACTATCCCAACGTCGATGGATGGCAGTGCTTTTGCACGCACATTGGTTGAGGACGGCCTTGCCGCCTGCGTGAGTCTGTATCCGAAGGGGTACTCTACCTACACTTGGACGGGAAAGACGGTGGTTGAAGCAGAGTCGGCCGTTATGATCAAGACAACACGACTCCGCGTGGACTCTCTTGAACATCGTATTCTCGAACTCCACGACCATGATGTGCCCGAATTCATCGTGACGAATGTTACAGATGGATATCCGCCCTATCTTGATTGGGTGAGACGGGCAGTTAATGAGGTGGGACCTGAATGACAGATCGGAGAACAGTCGTACGAACTCGATCGAAGACCGTTGCCAATGCCGTGGTTCGATTGTTGCAGCGACATGGAATAGCGGTGGAGACGAGCCCTAGGTTTGTGGGTGGAATTCTTTCCGGTAGCCGCTTCAACGACATTTCAGTGTTGGTGGGTTCGGAGAATGAGGCACAGGCCCGTGAGTTGCTTCTGAATCGGAATGATGAGATTCAGGCGCACTTATCGCGAGTGGACGAGGATTATGGGGAACTAGAGAGAAAACTGTCTTATGTCTTTCGGGATCGAACCATTCTTGAGCAGGCATTAACACACCGATCAAGAGCCCAAGAGGAAGATGGTTTTCTGGTTGAAGACAATGAAACGCTGGAATTTTTGGGCGATGCGGTTTTGGGAGTTGTAATCGCCGATTACCTCTATCGTGAGTATCCGGACTATGACGAGGGACAAAAATCAAAATTAAAGGCTCATTTGGTGTCATCGGCAAAACTCGCGGAAATCGGAACGAATTTAGCGCTCGGTGATTATTTACTGCTTGGACGCAGCGAGTTGAAGTCGGGAGGGCGTCGCAAACCGTCGCTGCTTGAGAACGCGGTGGAGGCCATTATTGCCGCAGTCTATCTTGATGGAGGGCATCAAGCGTCGGTCGATTGTGTTCAACATTTATTCGCAGGCGACCTGGGACGAGTGCGTAAAGGTGGCACTGCATTCATCGGGAATAAAGACTTCAAATCGGCATTACAGGAGTTGCTACAGGCTAAGGGGCGCCCATTACCGGAGTACCAACTCGCAAATACGACCGGGCCTGAACACGACAAGGCATTTACGATTGAACTACATCTCGACGGAGATGTTTTCAGTATTGGAAAAGGTCGAAGTAAGAAAGAAGCGGAGCAGTGCGCGGCGGAAAAAGCGTTGACGGTGTTACGAAACGGCGGATAGTTGTTCTGTCGCTGTGCTAATCGTACTCGATTAGATCGAGCGGCCTAGACGCATTCTGCATCATGCCGGATGGACTCGGCGGTGTTTGACTCGCCACGACCACCTCTTCACTCTCTTCAAGAAATGGTAATCGTTGGACCGCGTATTCTTGAACTTCACGAGCGAGGTCCGTTTCTGTCGGTGGATTAGTCTGGCCGTGTAGCCGAACCCACAGCCTGAGAATTGGATCAGTGTAGCTATAACGCTTCTGGCGTACTTGTACTAAGTCGACATCTTCCAGCCAGGTAAGATAATCCTTAGTCGAGCCGGGCGTTCTGCCAAGTTTGGTGGCGATTTCAGTAAGAGTCTGTGGCTCGTCGTGCGAGAGAATGGCTAAGATCCCTTTCAAGGATCCGTATCCACGCGCACGATGGAGCCTGAGTTCATACGAAAATCGACAGCGCCACCACAGATTGGTTCCGACTGCCATTTGTCCGGTTAGCGCACTAACCGGATCTCCACCGCTTGCACCATTGGTTGCTGCGAGGCTTGACGAAAGTAGATTGACGTAAGCTGCGCAGCCATCAGTGAGTGCGTGCAGCATGCGACCAATATCATTGCGTTCGTCTGCCGTTTGTCCGACGCCATGTCGATCGAGTGCGGAAATAGCTTCAGCGGCGGTTAGTGGCGGGAGTTGTATGACTTCAAACCGCTCAGACAAATCTTTGAGAATACGCAATGTTCGGTTGACAAACCTACTTGTAAGAACGAAGCGGTTCGGACTGGTTGCCAGCGACTCGAAAAATTCGCGCATGACACCACGAAGCCCGGGAAAACTTTCCAGAGTTCGAATATCCAATACTTCGTCGATGAGGAACGTCGGTGGTGTGCCGTTTGTACGATGGTTGTAATTGATGAACTCGAGTAACGCGCTAAATGACGCGCGTGGAGTCTGTCGCCCAGTCGGATGGGAACTGCTGTTGTTCTGCAAAACATAGTCAGAGCCATCCGTGACGGCCTGTAAGAGTCCTTCTGGGGTTAGAGCAACATTTTCTGCGTTGATATACTGGCAGTCGTCAATGCCGAAACTGTCCTGAGTGCGTTGTAGTAGTGTCGAGCGCCCTGAGCCGCATCCACCAATTAGTACAGGGATACGGGCGGGCGCTGTATCAAGCGCCGCTCGAATACGTTGTTCTACATGTTGTCGTTCTGGTAGCACGTAAATATCTCAATTCGTTCTATTCGTCGACGAAGACCCTGACCTTAAGGAAGCAACGACTAGTTGTCAATCAGAACGCCGCCATCCGATAGATTTTTTGCATTGACAAACGTGCAACGTACAGATCCGTAGGCCTGTTGACGTCTATTCCTGACTTAGGCATCTGGTATCATCGATGGTTCGCGCTTATGGTGAATAGAAATTCAGGGCACCTAGCCGTACTCGGTGCGCAGTGGGGTGACGAGGGTAAAGGGAAGATCGTAGATCTTCTCGCACCAGTCTTTCACATTGTGGCGAGAGCGCAGGGTGGACACAATGCCGGCCATACTGTCTTTGTCAACGGCAAAGAGACAATCTTGCATCTCATTCCGTCTGGAATTTTGCATGCAGGTGTAACGTGTGTGATCGGGAATGGGGTGGTCGTCGATGCCACGGCGCTGTTTGCTGAGATCGACCAGCTAGCTGAGCAAGGCATCGATACGACTGGACGTCTTTTCGTTAGCGATCGGGCGCATTTGATTTTACCGTATCACCGAGATATTGAGGCTGTCTCTGAAGCACGCCTTGGTCGTCAGGCAATTGGGACGACGTCACGAGGAATAGGTCCTAGCTATGAGGACAAAGTGGGGCGAAGAGGCATTCGTATCGCGGATTTGGCCGGGGGCCGTACATCGGAACGACTGAGCTCGCTGCTTGACTCAGCCGTTGTGGCGCGAAATTTAGCGGTCGGAACGGACGTGATGTCTGCTGAGAGTCTTCGTGACGAATTGTCGGAACTGTGGGAGAGGCTGGCTCCTATGGTCACTGATACCGCGACGCTTCTGCACACCGCGCTCTCGGCCGATAAAAAGGTGTTATTCGAAGGGGCGCAGGGCTCGATGCTGGATATCGACCACGGCACGTTCCCGTACGTAACGTCCTCAAATTCGACGATTGGTGGAATGTGTACAGGGCTTGGCGTGGGGCCGCACGCAATAGAGGCGGTCTTGGGGATTGTTAAGGCCTACACCACACGGGTTGGCTCGGGCCCGCTTCCGACGGAACTCATTGATTCAAGCGGAGATCGACTGAGGGAAAGTGGTAAAGAGTATGGGGCCTCGACTGGTCGTCCGAGACGATGCGGTTGGTTCGACGCGGTTGCAGTTCGATATGCCGTCCAGGTTAATGGCATCGATGCTCTTGCATTGACGAAACTCGACATTCTTGATGATCAGCCTGAACTACCTGTGTGCACAGGTTATCGTTGTGGCGACACAGTGTTGACGACGCCGCCGGGAAGTATTGAGGATCTGGCACGCTGTCGCCCAGAATATGAGGTCCTTCCGGGTTGGGCCGGCAGTGGTAGATGTGCCGGAGTACGGCGCGAAGCAGACTTACCAGCAAGGGCGAGAGCTTACATCGTCCGACTTGAAGAGCTTACCGGTGCGCCGGCGGCAATTATTTCGACAGGTCCCGATCGGAACGATACGATCGTGCGGGAGTCCGGAATCGCAACACGGTGGCTCAGGTAGCGTTTCTGTCGTAGTTGGTAATTGTATTTCCATTCACGAAACAATTTATTGAAGCTGGCTGGTCGTCTCGACCGGTATGATTTGAATTGCGCTTTTCAGTTAACCGACGGGGAATTGCTCTCTTTCGGTAAGCGAGTCGAGGAGGCATGGTGACACAAAGGTTTACGCGGTTACGTGCATTTGGGGTAGCTCTTGGCGTATCGATAGTGGGTGTGTCCTGTACGCTGGGATCCCGTCAACCGAGCATCGAGGATGCGGAGGACTTTGTAAGCACCGCGGAAAGTCAGCTCATGCGGTTATGGATGCAGGCTGGACAGGCAGCTTGGATTCAACAGAATTTTATTACGACGGACACAAATGCGATGGCGGCAACGGCGAACGCCGCCGTAATGGCGGCAACCACAGAACTTGCGACCGAGGCAGCTCAATTCAATTCAATCGAGTTGCCCGAGGTTCTGAATAGGAAACTGATGTTATTGAAGACGTCGCTTTCGGCCGTGGCGCCGGCGGACCCTGTCTTGCAACAAGAATTAGCAGAGATTCTTGCGGGCATGGAGGCGGCCTACGGCCAGGGCGAATACTGCAATGGACAGGAATGCTTGGATTTGCCACAGATGGAGGGCATCCTCGCCGAAAGTCGGGAGACGGATGAATTATTGGACGCCTGGAGTGGATGGCGGTCCGTTTCGCCGGCGTTACGCGATGATTACCAGCGCTTCGTTGAGATCGCGAATGCAGGTGCAGTCGAGCTCGGATTTTCAGATATGGGTGAGATGTGGCGGTCGTCTTACGATATGGAACCGGATGAATTTCGCGCTGAACTTGAACGCTTATGGGAACAGGTTCGACCGCTTTACGAATCGCTGCATTGCCTCGTACGTGCAGAACTTGGAGATGCGTACGGCACGGCAATTGTCGATCCAACTGGTCACATTCCGGCTCACTTACTCGGTAACATGTGGAGTCAGACCTGGTCGAATGTCTACGAACTGGTGGCCCCAGACGACGGTGGGCGAGGATACGACCTGACACAACAATTGGAGCGTAATGACATTGATGAGTTGGCGATGGTTCGATTTGGAGAGCAATTCTTTAGCTCCCTTGGCTTCGAGCCACTTCCTGACACGTTCTGGGAGCGGTCACTATTCGTCCAGCCAACAGACCGAGATGTCGTCTGTCATGCCTCGGCATGGAACTTGGATTACGCGGACGATATTCGAATCAAGATGTGCATTCGACGGACGGGTGAGGATTTTGTTGTCGTTCATCACGAGTTAGGACATAACTATTATCAGCGCGCCTATAAACATCAGGACCCGCTGTACCGTACCAGCGCCAATGATGGCTTTCATGAAGGCATCGGGGATACGGTCGCCCTGTCGATTACGCCGGAATATCTCGTCAAGGTCGGATTATTGAACCGTGCTCCAGCCGATGATGGTGATATCGGCCTCCTCTTAGGACAGGCACTGGACAAGATCGCCTTTCTCCCATTCGGTTTACTTGTCGACCAGTGGAGATGGCAGGTATTTTCTGGCGAGATTACACCGGACCGGTACAACGAGGCGTGGTGGGAACTACGGGAACGGTATCAGGGCGTAGGGTCTCCGTTGTTTCGAGATGAAACCTTCTTTGATCCGGGTGCTAAATATCACGTGCCGGCTAACGTTCCGTACACGCGTTATTTTCTCGCGCATATTCTGCAGTTCCAATTCCATCGAGCCTTGTGCGCTGCCGCTGGGAACGAGGGCGTTCTTCATCGATGTTCTATTTACGAAAGCGAGGATGCTGGTGGCCTCCTGGTCGAGATGCTGGAGATGGGAGCGAGTCGGCCGTGGCCGGATGCACTTGAGGTAATTGCCGGCACACGTCAGATGGACGCGACGGCAATTCTCGATTATTTCGCGCCCCTTCAAGTTTGGCTCGATGAGCAAAACACAGGTCGGCAATGCGGTTGGTGATCGGTGATTGCGTGTCGTCTCAGAGATCACCGAGCGGTCAATTAAGGAAGGTCGATGTGACGCGGTAGTAACGCGTCGTATTCCTCATCGGTTACTTTTTCAAACCAAGACGTTGTTGACGCCACATTGACGGCGAGGTGTGTCATCGGACCCCCTGCACTGGCGCCGTGCCAGTGACGCTCTCCGGGTTCAACAGAGACGACATCACCAGCGGATACCTCGACCACCGCATCTCCAGCGGCCTGAACCCGGCAGACCCCGTCAAGAATAATCAAGAGTTGCGTTCCGCTATGCGTATGCCAAGCGGTTCGAGCACGCGCTTGAAACGACACCCGGTACGCGTTGACACTCGGATTGTCAGCTAAATCGTTTAGGCGCACGAGTGTCGCGTCTCCGGTGAAGGTCTTGGGATCAGAATCCTCGGCTGTGCTCACAAGAAGACGACGGATACGCATACCGCTGGGCCAACCTCGTTTTACGACGCGCCAGGCTGACGACCGCCATGTTTGGCAATCAGGTAGACCGCCGTCGCAACGATAGAGACGACTAACAATGTACCGATATTTAAGAATCCAGTCGTAGCGTAGGACACGATTAAGAAGCCCAAGGAGCCGGGAAGGAGCGCGTAGTACGTAAACGGCAGCAACGTCATTCGGATAACATCGCCTTCACGTCCAAGTAGGCCGACGACGGCAGATGCCGCGACGACGTTGTGCACACAAATCATGTTACCCGCAGCCCCACCAACAGCTTGCAGCGCAACAATCCATGTGGGATCAACGGCAATCCGACTTCCCATGTCGAACTGAAACAAGGAGAACATCATGTTGCTGACTGTATTGCTGCCAGCGACGGCTGCACCGATACCGCCGACGAACGGTGCAAAGATCGGCCAGGCACCTCCCGCCAGTTCTGAAACACCATTTGCAAGTGCTATGGGCATGCGATCGAACGCAACAGGACCGCCACCGCTATTCAGGAAGACTTGCACCATTGGCACGGTGAACACAAGCGCCACTGAGGCCGCAGCGGAAGTCTTTAGCGACGTAGACCAGGCTCGGATGTACTGATCAGTGGGAATCTTATGAAAGGCCATCGTAATCAGCGAAGTGACGATGAAGAGGGTGCCAGGTAAGTAGAGTGGTTGAAAACTGGCGGTGATCGTCGTGCCAAAGATCTCTGGCCAACTAACCACCCACGCTTGAAGAAAAACACGGAGCGGGTCGACGAGGCGAGACGCCAACAGAAGTAATGCCACGATGGCGTATGGCGCCCACGCTTTAATTAGGCTCATGGAGCCGGTCGCTGCCACGTCTTTGACTTCGACGGAACCGGTCCATTCTGCGGGCCAGTTGTCCTTGTTTTCAAATTGCCACGTCGCGTCCTTGGGAATGAGAAATCCCGCACGTGCGGCTGACACCACGATCATCAGTCCAATCATGCTCCCAACCAATGCTGGAAACTCTGGACCTAACACGTACGCGGCAGTCAGATAGGGTACCGTCATTGAAAATGCGGCGAACAGAGCAAAGGGCCAAATGCGGAGGCCTTCTGAAAACGTTTTGTTCTTCCCGAAGAATCGAGTTAGGAACGAGACGAGGATTAAGGGAATCAACGTCCCAGCGGCCGCGTGCAGCATCGCCACACGGAAACCAATCAACGCGAGGAAGTCATTCCATACAGGATAGCCGGCCTCTGCGGCGTAAGCGACAAGGTTCGGGTCCGCGCCCTGTCCGAGTCCTGTGTTAACACCAACCAAAATCGGAGTCCCGAGGGCTCCGAAACTTACCGGTGTGCTCTGAATGATCATGCCGGACATAACCGCGGCCATCCCAGGAAATCCGAGACCGACTAGAAGAGGGACGGCAACAGCAGCTGGTGTTCCAAACCCAGCAGAGCCTTCGATAAAGGAGCCAAAAAGCCAGGCAATAATAATGACCTGGACGCGGCGGTCAGGCGTGATGTCGGTGAAGCCCTGCCGTATAGTCCTAATGGCACCGCTCTCTTGTAAGGTGTTTAGGAGAAGGATGGCACCGAAGATGATGTAAAGCAGCGTGAAAGCGACGATCAAGCCATTGATACTCGCCGCAACGACCTGAATAGCCGGAACCTGCCATACGAGAAGCGCTAAGCCAGCCGCGACGATATACGAGAGCGGCATCGCACGGCTCGCAGGCCACCGCAATCCGACGAGGAAAACTGCGACAGTGATGATTGGTAAAAGCGCCAGGATGGTCAGAACTGCGGTGTTCATCGAAAACGTCCCTTCACTGTTGTGCCGGATATCTGTATCCGGTGCGATCGAACTCCACGCTGCGATGTAGACCAGTCGTCTTTAGAAAGTGCGCCCATTGTAGCGCAGGATAATCCAACGATTGGTATTTTCTCGTTTGCACTAATCACTCCACAAAATCATCGAGCAGGGCTGTCTGAGTTATTACCGGGACACGTATGTTCGACTGGCGTGGTTACGGCCGTTCATGAGCACATAACTCCTACCATCTGGATGCACCATGGCGCGGATCCAATAGCCTTCGCAGTCTTCTTCATCGGTTTGATTTGCCGTCAGACGTTCCGACGTATTGTGGGCATCGTCGGTGTCGAGTGCCCGATGCACCATCCAGATATCCTCGAGTCCTTCAATCTGCTCAATAATTTCGTAGGAATCAGGCCCGCCACCCTTATGCGGACCGTTATTGATTACAGCAACCTTCGGTTGGACCGCCCAGGTCAGTGCCGGTGATAACGCGTTGCGCATGCCGTGGTGAGGGATTTGGTATAGGTCAACCACGCCCAACCTGTTCTCCGGACAGGCCATTTGATGTTGGATATTTGGCGTCATATCCCCAAGATTTAAAAATTGGAACGCCCCTAAGGACAGCAAATAGCCAACACTGCTCGCGTTTTCACCTTGGAGATCTGTCCCCGGTTCCGCTCCATCGCAGTACGGATTTGGCCCGACTGGTAACAGTGGTCGTTCAGGGATTTCTCTGCGTGCTGCTACGAAGGAAAATTCGACGCCCTCGAGTCGAAGTTTATCTCCTGGCTTAACGGTTCGCCGTTTTCCTTCAGCAACCGACAGGTACGCATTCCACGACGCGATTCCATTTTCTCGGTCCTGTTCGACACTATCACCATGGTCAATGAACTCTCCGATGGATCCCCGACGAGCCAGTGCAGGTAAACCATCCACGTGGTCCCGGTGAAAATGCGAAGTAATGAAATAGTCAATGTGGTCAATATCTGCATCCGTCATCGCATCCTGGATGCGCTTCGCATCACGTTCATCGGTGCGCCCCCAACCCGCATCCATCAGGATTGATTCCTGTTGCGGAGTAATAATTAGCGTCGCCGCGCCTCCTTCAACATCGATCCAATAGATATCTAGGGTATCGGTTGCGCCGGTCTGCGCTGAGAGCGAGGAATCCTGGTTAGCCGGCCCTAAGAGAGCTACCGCAAGTGTTCCAATGGCACAGAGAATGCTTCGGCGCATACGTACTCCTTCGTGACAGATTAGAAATCGCATTATAGTGCGCCACGCAACCAGTACAATCAAGTTAGATGCCAACACCCATTGGACATGCACTTGGCGGAATTGCAGCTGGGTATCTTGTGTCGGGCGTTTTTGCATGCGCCCGTTCATGTGCGAAGCGTTATTCCGGAACCCCGGCCGCGCCGTCGTCCACCAACCTGGTAGTCGGGGCTGTGACATTGGCCTGCATGGGTATGCTTCCGGATATCGATTTTGTATTTGCAGCGCACAGAGAATTTACTCATAGCGTCGGTGCAACAGCTGCAGTGATGGTGGTTGCGGCTGCACTGTCCCGTTGGCGCTATGTAGAACTGCCATGTGCGGTCGGTGCCGCTTACGCCAGTCATATCGGACTTGATTGGTTGGCGGCGGATTCGAGTTTTCCTGCGGGTTTGATGGCGTTGTGGCCTTTTACAACCGACTATTATCTGTCAAGTTACGACTATTTCCTGTTTCTAAATGTGTGCAGACAAATAGGAGAGATCCAGTGCTGGATGAATAATGGTTTCGCATTGCTACGGGAACTGACCATTCTTGTCCCCGTGACCATTGCGGCGATTTCGTTTCAACGTTTGGTTACGCGAAAGTGCGTGCGCCGGGGTTCACAGACTAAGGGTTCTTGACCCAACTTTGAGTGCATAGTACCGTTACGCGCCTGACGGCCACCCAGTCGTCAAAATTCGGAACGAAGACGAGAAAGTACAGCGATACGTTTTATGGTCAAGACCACGGCCGAAGGTCTCAAACCAACACCGCTCAACCCGCGACACCGTGCCCTTGGTGCGCGTCTTGTTGATTTCTCTGGGTGGGAAATGCCGGTGGAATATGTTGGACTCGTGAAAGAACATCTTGCCGTCAGGAATTCGGCCGGACTCTTTGACGTGAGTCATATGGGTGAGATTGAAATTGCTGGTGACGATGCCCTCGCTGCGGTTCAGAAGGTCTGTACGAATGATGCTACAAAACTCAGCATTGGCGACGCCCAATATTCTGCGCTCTTGTCCGAGGAGGGTACAGTCGTTGACGACGTCCTCGTCTACAAGCTTGCCGACGGGCACTACATGCTGGTCGTCAATGCTGGCAATATTTCGAAAGATTTTGCGTGGATCCGTGAACACATTAGTGGGGTTGGCGATGCGGTTGCGGTCAATACCAGTAATCGGTATGCATTGATCGCCGTGCAAGGCCCACTCGCGGAAGCAATTTTGCAAACGCTAACGGAAGTTGAATTACGTACGATTGGATATTACAAGTTCGCAACAGGAGAGGTGGGCGGGGTTCGGGCCACGATTTCAAGAACCGGATACACGGGTGAAGATGGGTTTGAATTGTTTGTCCCACCGCAGTCCGCCCCGTCTGTCTGGGATGCAGTGCAACGGGCTGGAGTGTCTGACGGACTCCTTCCCGCGGGACTGGGTGCCAGGGATACGTTACGTCTGGAAGCCGGCATGCGACTCTGCGGCCAGGATATGGATGACACGACCACGCTTATAGAGGCCGGTCTCGGATGGATCGTCGGTTGGGACAAGGAGGGCTTCATCGGCAAGTCTGCGTTGTTACGGCAGCGAGAGATTGGCGTAACGAAGAAACTGGTTGGATTTGCACTTGATGAACGGGGAATTGCGAGACATGGCTACGCGGTTTACGTTGGAGAGGATCGGATTGGTGTGGTCACCAGTGGCACGCAGACACCATTTCTCAATAAAGCAATCGGTATGGCGTACGTCCCGGTGAAATATGCGAAGGTAGATAGTGCACTCTCAATTGATATTCGAGGACGACGCGTGGCGGCTCACGTGGTAAAGATGCCGTTTTATAGGCGGTCGTCCAACAGGGAAGACACATGACGTATCCGACGGAACTTAAATATACGAAGGACCACGAATGGATTCGAATCGATAAGGACAGGGGCAAGGTTGGGATCACGAACTACGCCCAAGAGCAACTCGGGGATGTCGTCTATGTCGAATTGCCGGAGGTCGGACGTGTGTTGACACAAGGGGAGCAGTTTGGGTCTGTCGAATCGGTAAAGGCCGTGTCTGATTTGTACTGTCCGGTGACTGGCGAGGTCGTCGAAGTGAATAGCGCGCTCGAAACGCAGCCGGAACTCGTGAATAAGGATCCCCACGGAAATTGGATGATTGTCGTGAAACTGTCGAAACCCGATGAACTCGATAGTTTGATTGATGCCGATGCCTACGGGGCATTGATCGCATAGGCGTCCGCGGCATGTCCGATCCTCAAGACCGTTTCGTTCGCCGGCATATCGGGCCACGTGAGGTTGAACTCGATGAGATGCTCCGCACCGTTGGGGCAGAATCTATCGATGCACTCATCGACGAGGTGGTTCCAGCCGCGATCCGACTTGAGGAACCACTAGAGGTTCCTCAGGCAGCGACGGAGGCGGCATTACTCTCGAGATTGAAGCGCCTCGGGCTAACAAACGACTGTTGGCGTTCATTCATTGGCAGAGGGTATTACGGGTGCGTTACTCCGCCAGTTCTTCTCAGAAATCTGCTCGAGAACCCAGGGTGGTACACCCCGTATACGCCCTACCAGGCTGAGGTCGCGCAGGGACGGCTTGAATCGTTATTAAATTTTCAAACCGTCGTGCAGGATCTAACAGGGATGCAGGTCGCGAACGCGTCGTTATTGGACGAAGGGACGGCGGCCGCCGAGGCCATGACACTCATACACCGGGTGCAGGCTCGTAGCCGACCAGATGCCAATCGTTTCGTCGTCGCCGCGTCGTGCTATCCGCAAACGATTGCTATTGTTCAGGGACGGGCTGAACCGCTCAACATTACCGTCGAAGTGGTCGAGGACGCGTCGCTGGTTGGGCAGGACTGGTCTGATACGTTTGGCGTCCTGCTGCAGACCCCTGATTCGTACGGATGCCTTCATGACCTGTCAATGCTGATCGCTCAGGCACACGAAAGTGGTACGTTGGTTGCGGTTGCCACAGACCTACTAGCCCTCACATTGGTGAAACCACCGGGGGAGTGGGGTGCCGATGTCGTGATTGGAAATGCCCAACGTTTCGGCGTACCGATGGGCTACGGTGGGCCTCACGCGGCATTCTTTGCCACACGAGAGTCCTATGTCCGCCAGATGCCCGGTCGCGTGATTGGGGTGTCGGTGGATTCCGAGGGGCGACAGGCCTATCGGATGGCGCTGCAGACCCGCGAACAACACATTAGGCGCGAACGCGCCACTTCGAATATCTGCACAGCGCAGGCGCTCCTGGCGAACATGGCGGCCATGTATGCCGTCTATCACGGACCGCGTGGTCTTAAAGATATCGCAACCCGTATTCATGGGTTGGCGTGCTTGTTGACGCGTGCTTGCGAAGCTGCTGGTGTAAAGCAGGTTAACCCGGACTATTTCGACACGGTACGACTGACTTTTCCAGAGCAGGCTTCGCGGGAGGCGGTAAAAGACGCGGCTCATAAAGCACAGATCAATCTCGCGTATCACGCAGACGGGGATATCGGTGTGGCCCTCGATGAAACCACGACGCGAGATGACGTCGGCGTGTTGGTACAGATTCTGACCGGTAGCAACTCTGCTAAATCTAACGGTTTGATGGCTGAGGTGTTACCAACGCTTGAGTTGTCGGACGCATTAGCACGAACGACGAATTACTTGACACATCCTGTGTTTACGCAGCACCACTCTGAACTCGACATGATGCGGTACCTGAAGCGCCTTGAGCGCAAAGACATCGGACTTGATACGTCGATGATTCCGCTCGGCTCGTGCACCATGAAGTTGAACGCCGCCGTCGAAATGGAGCCCGTGACGTGGCCAGAATTCTCGACGCTGCATCCCTATGTTCCGGTGGAACAGGCAGCGGGTTACCAGACGATCATTCGCGAACTTGAGGCCGCCCTGTGTCAGATCACCGGGTTTGAGGCGGTCTCGTTGCAACCGAATTCGGGGGCGCAGGGCGAGTACGCTGGACTCCTGGCGATTCGTGCCTACCATCAGGCCAATGGAGAGACCGCTCGGGACGTGGTGTTGATTCCCTCGTCGGCTCACGGGACAAATCCTGCGAGTGCCGTCATGGCGGGCATGAAGGTTGTTGTCGTGGCGTGTGATGACGATGGTAATGTCGATGTCGACGACCTACAGAAGCATGCGGAAACCAACGCGGAATCACTTGCTGCACTCATGGTCACGTATCCCTCAACACACGGTGTGTTTGAAGAATCCATACGGGATATTTGTGCCATCGTGCATGCCCATGGTGGCCAGGTCTACATGGACGGGGCAAACATGAACGCGCAGGTGGGTATTACGAGTCCGGCGCGGATCGGTGCGGATGTCTGCCATCTTAATCTGCATAAGACTTTTGCGATCCCGCATGGTGGGGGAGGTCCGGGCATGGGACCCATTGCGGTCGCCGCCCATCTTGTCCCGCATCTGCCAGGACATCCACACGTGGCCGAGAATGAACATCAGGGACTTGCACCCGTGTCGGCGGCACCGTGGGGGAGTGCCAGTATTCTCTTGATCTCCTACGCGTACATCTCTCTTCTTGGTGGTAGGGGGATGACCGAAGCCACGCGCTACGCCATTCTGAATGCGAATTATCTGAAATCGAAACTCGAGGGCGCCTACGACGTGCTCTATACACGATCAAATGGCCGGGTCGCCCATGAACTGATTTTTGATTTACGCCCGTTTAAAGCAATAGCGGATGTTACGGAACAGGACATCGCTAAACGTCTGATGGATTACGGATTCCACGCGCCGACCGTATCGTTTCCAGTTCCTGGCACATTAATGGTGGAACCGACAGAAAGCGAACCGCGCGCGGAACTCGATCGGTTCTGTGAGGCGATGTTGGCGATTCGTTCTGAAATCGAAGATATCGCCAAAGGTCGTGCAGACCGCACGGACAATGTTCTGAGGAACGCGCCGCACACCGCGGATGACGTCGCCGTACCCGATAGTGCGTGGTCGCATCCCTATAGTCGTGAGCGTGCGGCCTTTCCGCTCCCGTTCGTTCGTGATAATAAATATTGGCCGCCGGTGAGTCGTATCGATAACACTCATGGCGATCGAAATTTGATCTGTTCGTGTCCACCCATCGACGCGTACACGGACGAATTCTGATTTGTTAGCCTGAGGTTAATGCGTTCGCCATCGCACGAAACTTTTGCGACAGCGTTTTCGTAACCGGACCAGGTCGGCCGTCTCGGACTGGCGTTGTATCCAGCGTGGTGACGGCTAACACTTCGCGTGTTGTACCGGTAATGAACACTTCATCAGCCGCAGCAAGCTCATCTGGTTGGATAATCGCTTCCCGGACGGTGATGCCGGCGGCGTTCCCAACTTCGAAGACGAAATTTCTTGTGACACCTTCAAGCAACCCCGTATCGAGTCTCGGCGTCAGTGCAACTCCGTCCCGCACCATAAAGATATTCGACTGCGCACACTCAGCAATTTCTCCACGGTAGTTACACATCAGCGCTTCGTCAGCACCTGCTTTGATAGCTTCCTGCATCGCGAGGGCATTGTTCAAAAGATTATTAGACTTGATGATCGGGTTTAACGCTGCGGGATGATTACGCACAATGGACGAACGCACGACCGTGATGCCTTTTTCGTCAAGCTCTGTAGATGCACCGGCATACGGGCGAACGATGATGACTACGGTTGAATCAGGGCAGCTATTCGGGTCATACGTCAGATCCCCGACACCACGTGTCACGAGGAGTCGGATGTACAACTCGGTTTCTTTGTCAGACACAGCCGAGACGGTCTCAGCGATTCGTTCGGCATAGCCAACATCGTCGAGTGGGACGGTTAAGGAGAGATGACTAGCCGAGCCGCGGAGACGATCGAGATGACGATTAAGCAAGAATGGCCGGCGATTGTAAGTGCGAAGTGTTTCGTAGACGCCCTCACCAAACAGGAAGCCTCGGTCGAGCGCTGAGACGTTGGCATGCTCGGCATCGGTGATCTGGCCATTGACATTAACTGCGATATTCATGGCGTTGGCTTGGAGAAAACTTCCCAATTCAATGGTTCAGATTATCATCAGGCGTGCAGGTACTCAATGCGGCGCAAATGCGGCAACTGGAAACTGCGATCCGTAAAGAACTGCAGGTGAGTTCTGTAGAGTTGATGGCGATCGCCGGACAAGTCGTTTTTGATGCGATTGAATCGGAGTTCGGACAATATGGGGAAGACCACCGTGCGATCATCCTGTGTGGACCTGGTAACAATGGGGGCGATGGTTGGGTGGTTGCGCGACTGCTCGCTGAGCGTGGCACGCAAGTGACAGCGATTGCCAGCCCATCATCGACATCCGAAGCGGCGGAATGCCGAGAAGCAGCCCTAGATGCTGGCGTCGAAGAGGTCTACGGGCCGATCGGGGGAGAGCATAAGTCCTATGCGACGATGTTTGATGCAGCCGATCTTGTTGTCGACGGCTTGTTTGGCTTGGGACTGAACCGACCGGTGGGATTTTCTCCATATGGCTACGAACTCATTTCGGTTCTCAATCAAAGCCACGCTCAGTCGTCAACACTCAAGGTCGTGTCCATTGATGTCCCGAGTGGTTTGAGCGAATCGGTGCCAATTTTGCAGGCGGGTGAACAAGGGGGGAACCGGCCGTATTGGATCTCCCCAACGATGACGGTGACGTTTGAGTTGCCAAAAATTGTGCATGTCTTACCACCACACTCACTGTTTATTGGCAAGTTGCTCATACGGCCCCTTGCGCCGAATCTCCGTCTCCAAGAATTGGAGAAATTCTATGCGTTTGTGTCTCGCATGGAACAGCAACCGCAGGTGTCAGGTTCACCGGAGAAGGCCTTTAAAGAATCCTCTCTGATTACTGTTTTAGACGACCCGGCTGATATTGCGTTGGTAGAACGTTCCCCGTGGTCGCATAAAGGTGATTACGGACGCGTAACGATTGTCGCGGGGTCACCCGGGACAGTCGGGGCGGCACGATTGGCAGGACTCGGCGCACTTCGCGGCGGGGCGGGTTTAGTCACAGTGGCGACCCCAAAAACTTGCGTCCCCGATATCTCCCAAACACCGGAACTTATGACATTGGCACTCCCGGACCGTCATGGCAAAGTGATGGCCAGAGGAGCGGAGTCTATCCTGACTTTGAAATCAGATGTCGTCGCGCTCGGACCGGGATTTGGCACTGGGCTCGGAGCCGCCAAATTGATTCTGCAGTTACTCGACAAATACGATGGGCCGCTCATCCTCGATGCGGACGCCTTGAACGTTCTAGATTTCGAAGATGTCGCGGTTCAAAAGGTCTTCGTGCAACGGGCTGTCCGAGCGTATAAAACAAACCAGCGGTACGCGGTGATCATGACTCCACACGTAGGCGAGTTCTCACGGCTTACCGGACGAACGGTCAACGAGATCAATGCTGACCCCATCAGCGCCACCAGTGAGTTCGCACGGAAATGGGGTGTTTGGCTGGTTCTGAAGGGAACACGAACACTCGTCGTAAAGCCAACTGGAGATATCGTAATCAACACGACGGGAAATCCAGGTATGGCGACAGCGGGATGCGGCGATGTATTGACGGGGGTCATCGCGGCGTGTCTTGCGAAGAAGGAGGTCGAGCTACGACATGCGGCCGAAATGGGTAAAAAGTGTTTCGGCTACCCTTATTTTAAGGACATAGCCGCGTATGAATCCTGGCTAGAGAATTTTGTCTACCCTCAGTCGTGGATGGAGGACGGGGACATCGAATCGTTGATGAATTCGGTGCGCTGGGATGAAAGAATCTTTTTCGGCGACGCGTATACGTTGGGCGTACTGCAAGCCGTCTACCTGCATGGGCGAGGCGGAGACCTCGCCGCCCGTGTACGTGGTGAGGTCAGTCTGATCGCAAGTGACGTCCTTGACTGTCTTGGCGAGGCGTTTACATCGATTACTGAAAAATCGTATCCGTTTTCGTTCTCCAACAGTCGTTATGAGACTCAGGTTACCCGGAGACGGAGATGGACGCCGAGCTACACCGTTTTGGTAGACATCGCCGAGGATTTTCAGGGGGACTGGGCCGACCTTGCGAGGGAATTCTTCGGCGCGGACGCCGTGGACAATTTTAAGGACAGGCACTGCAGGAGCGTCAGAAACAATGAGTGAGACGTACATGAGCCGGTCCGAAGAGGAGACCGAAGCCATTGCCCGAGATGTTTTGTCGACCTGCAATGGCACTGCAATGACTATTTTGCTGGTCGGCGACCTCGGAGCAGGGAAGACGGCTTTCGTCCGTGGACTCGTAGGGGCCACCGGTGGAAATCCACAGGATGTTAGTAGTCCCACGTTTGTGCTGACGCAGGAATACGTCGGTGATGTAACGGTGTATCACGTGGATCTGTATCGCCTCCGTCCAGAAGAGGTAATCGATTTCGAACCGCAGATTTATGATCTGATCGAACGTGGGGGAATTGTCGCGATTGAGTGGGCGGACCGACTGCCTGCACCGTATGACCGGAGCATTCAAGTAAACATTGAGGACCAAGGCGACGACGATCGTTTGCTGACGGTGGAGCGCATCACAGCACCGCCCCCGTCACGAGCCTAGTCGCCTGTGACTCTATTCGCTTCGGTAGTTCGGGGCTTCCTTCGTGATTACCACGTTATGCACGTGGCTTTCTTGCGCGCCAGCTGGTGTGATTCGAATGAGTTCAGCATCGCGCTGCAAGGTCGGAATCGTTGGGGCACCGCAGTAGCCCATTCCGGCGCGTAAGCCACCAACAAGTTGGTGAATCATCGCAGCGACGGTCCCTTTGTAGGGGACGCGTCCCTCAATGCCTTCCGGAACAAGTTTATGATTTGCATCATCAGGGAGGGCCTCAAGGTCGAACTCTTCCTGGAAGTATCGGTCTTTACTACCTCGGCGCATTGCACCAATTGACCCCATCCCGCGGTACTCTTTGAAACTTCTTCCCTGATAGAGAATCAATTCCCCCGGGCTTTCGTCCGTGCCGGCGAAAAGGCTGCCGATCATCACTGCGCTCGCACCAACGGCAACACCCTTCGTAATATCCCCAGAATAGCGAACCCCGCCGTCGGCGATGATGGGGATACCAGCCTCCGCTGCGGCCACGGCGCAATCCATAATGGCACTCACCATCGGCACACCGATTCCGGCGATGATCCGTGTTGTGCAGATGGATCCTGAGCCGATCCCGACTTTAACGGCGTCGACACCCGCATCAATCAATGCCTTCGTTCCTGAGGCTGTCGCCACGTTGCCAGCAATTAAGTCAATATCGGGAAAATGCTTTCGTAGCTGCTCGGCCATGTCAAGCACGTTTTGCGAATGGCCGTGTGCACTATCGAGAACAAGGACATCAACATTCGACGCGACAAGCGCTTCTGCGCGTTCGATGGTGTCTACCGCAATCCCAACCGCGGCTCCAACGCGAAGTCTGCCGAGACTGTCTTTCGAGGCTAACGGGTATTGAATCGCTTTTTTGATATCTTTGACGGTAATCAGGCCACGAAGATTGAAATCCTGATCCACCACCAATAACTTTTCGACACGATGCTGATGGAGAATCTCCTTGGCCTGATCGAGTGTTGTTCCGACAGGAACCGTGATGAGTCCTTCAGAGGTCATGACCTCAGAGATCTCGCGGTCGACATTCCGTTGAAAGCGCAGATCTCGATTCGTCAGGATGCCGACGAGGCGCCCTTCGTTCCGACCATTCTCCGTGATAGGAACGCCTGAGATGCGATACTTCTTCATGAGTTCAAGCGCTTGAAATACACTAGATTTCGGCGACAACGTAATCGGATTGACGATCATGCCGCTCTCTGAACGTTTGACGCGGTCGACTTCGGCCGCCTGCGTCGGAATATCGAAATTCTTGTGAACGATTCCGATTCCGCCAAGTTGCGCCATCGCGATTGCCATGTCGGATTCCGTCACGGTATCCATCGCGGAGCTCAATAACGGCACGTTGAGTGAAATATTTCGGGTGAGTCTTGAAGTGATGTCGACGGCACTCGGCAAGACCGTCGAATGTTTCGGAGTCAGCAACACGTCATCGAAGGTCAATGCCGTTCTGATAGTGGTGACCGTTGGATTAGTCGTTGCGCGGTCGGTCTGTACACTCATGAGTGACCTCTATACCTTGTTATAAATTTACGCGCCGTGACATTTCTTATACTTCTTCCCGCTACCACAGGGGCATGGATCATTCCGTCCAACTTTCGCGACGTCCCGTCGCACCGTTTTAACCTTGGCATCATCACCCCCTGTTCGTGGCGGTGTGGGGGCACTACTTGAGACCATCGGCGGCCCACCGGTGAAAGCGGATGGCTGGGCCGTAGGATCGTTTAGCGTAACCGGCGCACTACTCCGGATCCTGGGGGTGTTACTCAATGGATCCACTCCATCATTTTTGACTGGACGTAATCGCCAGAGATAGCGGATCGTTTCCTCATCGATCCGTTCCTTCATGGACTGAAACATTTCGAAGCTTTCCCGTTTGTATTCGACTAGTGGATTTCGTTGCCCATACCCGCGCAAGCCAATCCCCTCCTTAAGATGGTCGAGCGAATACAGGTGATCTTTCCACTGAGAGTCAACGACCTGGAGCATAATGTCGCGTTCGACGCGACGCATGACCGCGGGATCAATGGTCGTCTCTTTGTCGGTATATGATGCCTGCACGGCGCCCCAAAGGGCGTCGTGCATTTCATCCGGATTCTTATCGGTTAAGTCCAACTGATCTGTGTGTAACGCTGGAAGTGAGAACAGGTCAATCACATCTTGCTTTGTCGCTTCAAGATCCCATTCTTCTGGCTCGATGTCCTCGCCACAATATGTTTGCACTGTTCCGTTGACCGCATCCTCCGCGAGTGTCATAAGGTACGTTTTTGTATCAATCTCTTCGATTGTTCCATCATCATCGACTCGTACCGCGCCTTCGAGCAGTTCTCGACGCAACGCATAAACGTTCTCACGTTGCTTATTCATGACGTCGTCGTATTCAAGCAGATGTTTTCGTACCGAAAAGTTTTGTCCTTCAACTTGTTTTTGTGCGCGAGCCAGAGATTTCGTTACCATTGCGGCCTCGATCGGAACATCTTCCTCCATGCCCATTTTGTCCATCAAAGACTGAAGACGTTCGCCTCCAAAGATGCGCATCAGGTCATCTTCAAGTGACAGGTAAAATCTGGATGAACCGGGATCTCCTTGGCGACCGGCTCGCCCGCGGAGCTGGTTATCGATACGACGTGCTTCGTGCCGCTCTGTTCCGATGATATGTAAGCCGCCGGCCTCCACAACGACATCATGGTCTGCGTCTGTCTCAGCCTTAAAATGGCCAAAGATGCGTTCCCAATCCGACCGTGGCACGCGAAAAAATCCGTCTTGGAAGAAGTACACATACTCCTCGTCATCAACGAACTTCTGTTCGCCGGGTGCAAGTCGTTCCGCAACTTCTTCCGCGAGTGCCTGCCGGCGTGCCATGTGTTCCGGGTTTCCGCCAAGAAGAATGTCGGTACCGCGACCAGCCATATTGGTCGCGATCGTGACGTTTCCCGAACGTCCCGCCTGCGCAACGATTTCGGCTTCCTTTTCGTGGTACTTCGCATTCAACACAACATGTTTAATTCCACGCCGTTTGAGTAAATTTGAGATTTGTTCAGATTTCTCGATCGAAACGGTACCCACAAGGACAGGGCGTCCGGCTTCCTGAGCCTCAAGGATATCGTTCACAATAGCAGTATGCTTTTCTTTAGCCGTTCGATAGATTTGATCGGGGAGTTCAAGCCGAATCAAATCGCGATTTGTTGGTGCGGCGAATACATCAAGATTGTAGATTTTTGCGAACTCAGTCGCTTCCGTCTCTGCTGTCCCGGTCATGCCGGATAATTTTTCATATTTCCGGAAATAATTTTGGAACGTGATGGTCGCGAGGGTTTGGTTTTCTCGTTCAATTTTGACTTTTTCCTTCGCTTCGACAGCCTGATGCAAGCCGTCACTCCAACGTCGCCCAGGCATAAGACGTCCGGTGAACTCGTCGACGATAACGACCTGATTGTCTTTGACCATATAGTCGACATCGCGCTCGAAAATATTATGCGCGCGAAGAGCCTGGTTAATGTGGTGAAGAAGTGGCATGTTAGCGGGATCATAGAGCCCACCCGGTTGAATCCGAGCCTTCAACATCGCTTCACACTTCGCCATTCCGCTTTCCGTCAGTGTGACGGTTTTATGTTTTTCGTCTTTAAGAAAGTCGCCGGTCTCCTCAAGCGCTTCACGTTCTTCGGCAGGCACGTTGCCTTGCGTGATAGCCCCCATTTTGAGTCGTGGAATGATGCGGTCGACTTCGTAGTACAGGTCAGTCGATTGCGCGGCTGGACCAGAGATAATCAACGGGGTCCGTGCCTCGTCAATTAAGATACTGTCGACCTCGTCGACGATGGCAAAATTGTGTGGCCGCTGAACAAATTGCGCCACATCGAACTTCATATTGTCGCGCAAGTAGTCGAACCCGAATTCGTTATTGGTACCGTAGGTAATATCGCTTCGATAGGCTGCGTGCCGATCGGCATCCTTGATGTCATGCTGGACGACACCCACAGACATTCCAAGGAAGCGATAAATTCTCCCCATCCAGTCAGAGTCGCGTCGAGCTAGATAGTCGTTAACAGTAACGACATGGACACCCTTACCGTCAAGCGCATTCAGATAGGCTGCCAACGTCGCAACAAGGGTTTTGCCTTCGCCAGTTTTCATTTCGGCAATCTTGCCGCGATGCAACATGATCCCGCCGATTAGTTGGACATCAAAGTGGCGCATCTGAAGTACACGCCAACCGGTTTCGCGTACCACGGCAAAGGCTTCGACTAGGAGATCGTCTAGAGAGGCACCTTGATCGATTTGTTCACGAAAAAAGATCGTTTTTGCTTGAAGTTCAGCGTCGCTCAGCCTTTGAATGTCTGGTTCACGCGCACTAATTTCTGCAACGAGCGGTTGGACCCGCTTCAGGTCACGCTGGTTCTGTGTACCGAAAACCTTGGCTAGTAAGGTATCCAGCATCAGATGTCAGGACCTATGCACAATATAAATACTGGACAAAGAATGAAGGATTGTAGTGCTCAAGTGCACACTTGGCAAACGAAAGCGTATAGCGTGTCAGCCGTAAGTTAGTTTGCCGAGACCGCATCAGTTTCGGGAAGAAGGCGGAGAGGGTTCAGTGTTCGCCCGTTTACAAGCACTTCATAATGAACGTGAGCACCAGTGGCACGCCCCGTCGCTCCAACATAGCCAATGATATCGCCCCGTTGAACGGTATCGCCAATTTCGACGGCGTAGTCAGCGAGATGACCATAACGCGTAATCAAGCCAAATCCGTGGGCGATTTGAATTAGTTTCCCGTAATCGCCGCTCCGACTCGCTGCTGTCACGCGACCTGTAGCAGTCGCATAGACCGGCTGTCCTCGTCGTGTGGAGATGTCAATGGCGGGATGATAATCTCGCTCTCCCGTAAAAGGATCTTCTCTGTATCCATATGTCGCCGAGAGCCATCCATCTGCCGGCCACATGTTCGGCGTAGCATCAGCCAGTGCCTCGCGGAGCGCCACGCCGTGGCGGATGTTCTGCAACCGTTGGTCTACAGAACCGAGAACGCCAGCCAACATATCGAACGTATCCGTCGGTGCAACCGCCGGAACACTATAGCCATTCGAAGTCGCACGAACAGATTCAGGCAGTTGCTCAAAACTCGGTGTTTCTAATGCGGTAATTTCGAGTCGAGAGGATAAATCTGTGAGGCCACCCTGAAGGTCGGAGATACTTTTTATGAGTTCAGATGCTGTAACTCTATATCCAGAATTCTCTAGTTCAAGTTTGGCGTTTTGCAGGCGAAGTTGCTCGATTTCAGAATGTGCCGCCCACCGGCTATGCACCGTATACGCAATGGGAATCGCTAGTAGTACCAGGCAGATAGCTACAACTGGACGCAGCGAAACGGTAAAGCGGCGTACGACTCCACTGGCGCGGTCGGCGATAATACACGTGTAGCGCTTCGGGATCATAGGATTGGTAAATCGAACGAAATAACGCTCCAGATTACCATAGTCTCGGTGCGAAAAAAAGACGAAGCCTCGGGAATAGAAACGCAGTTGGTCAGAAAAGATATCGTCAACCTCGGCGCTGAAACGAGTCATTCTGGTGGTCACCGCGATTCGAAATAATTATTGAAGTGGATTACGCGCTCTCCGCGGTTATTATTT
>MDTE01018548.1_pt1 | contig 55245 bp, 55 predicted proteins | sample 811231 | NCBI WGS metagenome assembly MDTE01 (sample SAMN05326651, study PRJNA326480) | marine metagenome | isolation source: seawater | place: Indian Ocean: Red Sea | collected 2010 | reverse complement strand
CTAGATCTGAAGGAAGGACTCCGGGTCGGTCCACTGACCCAGCTCTTCCTGGAACTTCCGACTCTTGTCGATGAGAATCTGCCCGTCCTCGGCCCGGACGATCCGCGTCCGCTCAAGCGGCCTGGGCGCCGGCCCCTCGAAGTGGATACCGGTCGGGCGGAACCCGCTGCCGTGGCAGGGGCACTTGAACTTGTTCTCGGCCGACAACCAGTTCGGCGTGCAGCCAAGGTGGGTGCAGATCGAGAACAGCGCGTAGAAGCCCGACGCCTCATGCGTGTAGTCGTTCTCGGTCCTCACGATCCAGACGCCCATCGTGTCCTTGAACCGCTCGTCGACCCCGACCCCGTAGTCCTCCGGGAAGCCGATCGTAAACTGCTGGGGCGGCTCATTGAGCACGTTCGGGAACATGAACCGGCCCGTCGCGGCCAGGCAGCCCGCCGACGCCGCGGTGAACGCGCCCCAGGCCAACCCCATCCAGCCGCGTCGGCCCATCAGGGGTGAAGTGTCGGCGTCCGGCGCCTTCTTCCTCGCCGAGCGCGCGGCTGGACTGGTGGTCCGTCCCTTCAGCTTGGCGTCGTTGGCGGCCGCCGCCGCGGCCGCGGCCGGCTTCGCCTCGGGGGCCGGCGGGGTATTTGCTGGCGGTGTGGTCTTCGGTTCGTCAGCCATGCTCGTGTCCTATCTCGTACCCTCGTCGCAGGTTGGTCACCTGCCTCTCACGAAAACCTACCGCTCGGCGATGTTGCCCTCAAAAGGGGAACCGTCGAGCGCGTCCAGCGCCTCCATCGCGGCCTGACGTACCTTCAGGTTCTCATCCGAGTCAGCAAGCCGCTCCACCGGCGCCCGCAGGTCCGCCTCGACGCTGACCGTGCCGAGCGCGGCTACAGCCTTGAGCCCGCTGATCATGACCTCGCTCGTCGGATCGGCGAGCGTTTCCGACGGGGTCACATGCCCACTCACATACTCGCGATCCAGCATCCGCCGCAGCACGGTCAGACCCCGACCGTCGCCATGCCGCGCCAGCGAGACCGCCGCATTCCACTGCACGTCCGGCACCGGGTCGCTCAGCGCCGCCCGGAGCGTCCGATGCTCGCCCCCATCGTCGTCGGGCAGCACGCCGAGGGCGTAGACCACCATCTTCCGCACGCCGGGATCGCTTGCCTGATACAGCTTCACAATCTCCGGGACGACCGTCTCGTCTCCAAGCGACGCGAGCGCCCACAGGATGCTGATCAGCGTTTCTGTATCGGGTTCGTCCAACGCCGCCGTCAAAGTCGGGACGGTCTCGCTTGGCGGCAACTCCAACCGCCCGATCGCCAGCGCCAGATACCGTCGAATACGCGGGTCGTCGCTGTCGGACTGCTCGAACGCCCGCAGAAGCGCGGGGGCCAGATCCGGATGCTGTGCCTGGACGTCCGGGTCGCCCATCAACCGAGCCAGCTCGTATGCCGCGGGCCACCGGCGGTCGCGTCCCCCCGTCCGCACGTCGTTCAGATACTCCTCCGGCGTCCGCTCGTCGGCCACCATCATCCGGAAGCCACCGTAGATAGCCACGACGACCGCGACCACCGTGAGAGGGATCAGGAAAAACTGAACGGCCAGGGACGGCGCAGCCGCAACCGGACTGCCCGGGCGCGCAGACTCGCGCTCGCCAAGCTTCTGCATCAGAGGGTCGGGAGCACAACGATGCGCAACAGGTTTACGACCATCCGTCGTTTGTGCCTTTAATCACAAGCTCTATCATGGCACCGTCGGGAAACCAAACAACGGGCGGATCCTACAATGTGCCACTCCGCCGGTCAAGCGGCGATGCCCCACCATCTCAGCCTCAGATCCGCGGCAAGGTGACATCGAGTTGGGCCTGATACTTGCCCTTCTTGTCCCCATAGGAGACCTCGCACGACTCGTCGCTCTGAAAGAAGAGCACCTGGGCAATCCCTTCGTTGGCGTAGATCTTCGCGGGAAGCGGTGTGGTGTTCGAGATCTCCAGCGTCGCCGTGCCCTCCCACTCCGGCTCGAACGGGGTGACGTTGACGATGATGCCGCACCGCGCGTAGGTCGACTTTCCCAGACAGACGGTCAGCACGTCGCGCGGGATCCGAAAATACTCGACGGTCCTTGCCAGCGCGAACGAGTTCGGCGGCACGATGCACAGCTCGGACTGGATATCGATGAAGGACCGAGGATCGAACGCCTTGGGGTCGATGACGGTGTTGTTGATGTTGGTGAAGACCTTGAACTCGTCCGCCACCCGGATGTCGTATCCATAGGAGGACAGCCCGTAGGACACGACGTCGTCTCGGACCTGGCTCTCGACAAACGGCTCGATCATCCCCTTGGCCGCCATCTCTTTGATCCACCGATCCGATTTGATCGCCATGTTCCTCCTCTCCGACTACCGACGCCACCACGACAGCGCCAACGTCAGCACAACACTGAGCAGCACACCCGTCGCCAGCGGCATGTAGATCGTGACGTTGCCGCGACGGTACACGATGTCTCCCGGCAACCGGCCAAGGGGAAGGCCCAACATCAGCAGCGCGCCGATGCCGGCAATGGCCAGCCCCACGACTACCAGGAGCTTGCCCACAGGCCTCAGCCCAGTTCGACACCCCGGAAGAAATAGCCGAGCTCGAAGGCCGCTGTCTCGGGAGCGTCCGACCCGTGGGTGGCGTTGTGTTCGATCGACGACCCGAATCGCTTTCGGAGCGTGCCGTCGTCAGCCTGTGCGGGGTCGGTCGCCCCCATCAGCGCACGCCACTTGACGATGGCGTCCGGCGCCTCGAGCGCCAGCACCACGGCGGGCCCCGATGACATGAAGTCGGTCAGGCTGTCGAAGAAGGCTCGCTCCCGATGCACGGCGTAGAAGCCCTCGGCCTCGACCTTGGTCAGCCGCACCAACCGCATCCCGACCACTCGGAAGCCGGCCTCTTCGATGGCGCTCAGAATCGCCCCTGCGTGTCCTGCCGCAACCGCGTCGGGCTTGATGATGGCGAAAGTCCGTTCCATGCCTGTCCCTTCCCTCACCCGAGGCTGTCCATGATCTCGTTGAGCGCGGCGCGCGGCGGACGCACCCGGTCCTCGGGCAACGTCGCCAGCGGCTCATCGACGAGATTGAGGGTCGTGATGAAGTCGTCGGCCACCGGTTCGACATAGATCAGTCCGGTCGCGAACTCCCCTCGACCGTGCGTCTCGTGCAATACCCGCTGAGCCTGCAGCTTGTCGGTGGGGTTGTAGCTCTCGTCGAGCTTCTTGAGATACAGCCGAGACCCGTCGTGGAGCGTCACCTCCCGGGTCGTTCCCGGCTCGTACTCGATCGAGATGTCCTCGAAGAACGGCACGAAGTCGATCTCCTCGAGCGGATCGTCATGGCTCTTGACGTAGGCATAGCTCTTCGTCGAGCCTTCGTGGTCGTTGAACGTCACGCAGGGCGACAGCACATCGATCATGGCGGTGCCGCGGTGACTGAGTGCCGCCTTGAGGATCGCCGTCAGCTGCTTCTTGTCCCCCGAGAAGGAACGGGCCACGAACGTGGCTCCCAACTGAATCGCGAGGGCGCAGGTGTCGATCGGCGGCAGATCGTTGACGACGCCGGTCTTCAGAGTCGAGCCAACATCGGCCGTCGGCGAGAACTGCCCCTTGGTCAGACCGTAGCAGCCGTTGTCCTCGATGATGTAGATGATCGGCAGATTCCGGCGCATCAGATGGACAAACTGCCCGATGCCGATGGCACCGGTGTCGCCATCACCACTGACACCAAGCGCGACCAGGTGCTTGTTGGCCAGCATCGCCCCCGTTCCGATCGAGGGCATCCGTCCGTGGACGGAGTTGAAGCCGTGTGACGAGCCGAGGAAATACGCCGGGCTCTTGCTGGAGCAGCCAATGCCCGACAGCTTGACCACCTGGGTCGGCTCGATCCCCATCTGGAAACAGGCGTCGATGATCCGCTCCGAGATGGCGTTGTGGCCACAACCGGCGCACAGCGTCGTCTTGCTGCCACGGTAGACCGGGAGTTCGAGCCCGATCCGATTCGTCTTCTTCTTGGGTGTCGCAGTAGCCACGTCAGTCTGCCTCGCTAACCGGTCCGAGCCTCCCCTCGGTCCGGGTTAATGCAGTCGCTTGTGAGGAGCCTATTCGCCGCCGACGCCGGCATCGTGAGGCAACCCACCGTTATGAGCGGAGTACTCCACCCGATAGCCTTCCTGGATCAGGATGTCGTCGGTAATGGTCCGGGCGTCGATCGGCTCGCCCGCATAGTGCAGCACGCTCCGCAGACGGCCCGCCAACTCGGCCCTGAGCTCCAGGCGCATCAGGGTCGACATCTGCGCATCCCGATTCTGCTCGACGACATACACCCGGTCGTGACGCTCGATGAACGACGCCAGCGCCGATCGGAACGGATACGCCCGAAGTCGGTAGTACGAGGTCTGCAGATCCGCCTCGGAGGTCAGTTGGTCCCGTGATTCGGTCACGGCCCAGTGCGTCGTCCCGTAGGCGACGATCCCGATACGGGCCCGGCGGTTGATGTCCACCTCGGGAGCGGGCATCCAGTTGCGGGCGGTCTCGAACTTTCGGGTCAGGCGATCGACGTTCTTCTTGTAGTCGTCCGATCGTTCGCTGTACTGCCCCCACTCGTTGTGACCCGAGCCGCGGGCGAAGTATGCCGGAAGCGCGTTGCCGGGGATCGTTCGATACGGTATACCGTCGCCGTCGACATCGCGATAGCGACCGAACTTCCCGATCCGCTCCAACGTCTCCGCATCGAGCACCTTACCGCGATCGAGCGGCTTGGTCGGATAGTCGAACTTGTCCGCCATCCAGGTGTTCATCCCGAGGTCGAGGTCGGTGAGGACGAAAACGGGAGTCTGGAATCGCTCGGCCAGATCAAAGGCGTTCATCGCCATCGAGTAGCACTCTTCAGGCGAGCTGGGGAACAACATCGGATGCCGGGTGTCCCCGTGCGACAGGAACGCGGTCGACAGCACATCTCCCTGCGCGGTCCGCGTCGGCAACCCGGTGGAGGGCCCCACCCGCTGCACGTCGAAGATCACGGCCGGCACCTCGGCGTAGTAGCCAAGCCCGGCGAACTCCCCCATCAGCGAAATGCCAGGCCCCGAGGTCGCGGTCATCGACCGAGCCCCCGCCCAACCGCCTCCGATGGTCATCCCCAGCGCCGCAATCTCGTCCTCGGCCTGCACGACCGCGAAGGTGGCCTTACCCGATTCCTTGTCGATCCGGTACTTCCGGAGGTAGCTGATGAGCGTCTCGCAGAGTGAGGAAGAGGGGGTAATCGGATACCACGCCACCACCGTCACGCCGGCCATCATGCAGCCGATCGCGGCCGCCGCGTTGCCGTCGATCAGGATGCGCCCCTGGGTCTTGTCCATCGGCGCGATGCTGTAGGGATCCTGCTTCTCGAGGTGCTCGTCGGCGAACGCGAAGCCGACATCGAGCGCCTCCTTGTTGATCGAGACGACCTTCGGCTTGTTGCCGAACTGCTTCTTGAGCGCCGCCTCCATCTGACCGAGCTCGACCCCAAAAAGCCGCGACAGCACGCCGTCATAAATCATGTTGCGCACGCGGCGTCGGAGCTTCACGTCGCGGGAGACGTCCGCGACGAGCTTGTCGAATGGCACCGGATAGAAGATGAGGTCGTTGCGGACCTCGTTCAAGCCAAGCGGCTCGTCGTACACCACGGCGGCACCGGCCTGCAGATTCAGCACGTCCTCGCGCGCTGTCTCCGGATTCATCGCCACCAGCACGTCTATCTCTTTCTTGCGGGCGATGTAGCCGTCCTTGTTCGCGCGAATCGTGAACCAGGTCGGCAGCCCCGCGATATTCGACGGGAACAGGTTCTTCCCCGAGACCGGCACGCCCATCTGGAAGATGGCGCGTAACAGCACCAGGTTCGCCGTCTGGCTGCCTGAACCGTTGACGGTAGCGACCTGGATACTGAAATCGTTGACGACAGACTCGGAGGGCGTGGTGGATGGACGTTCTTCGACGGCAACGTCGGACGGGGACATTCAGATCCTCAAGGCGACAGAAGGGGTTGGCAGGTTGGTGAACTCGTTACGAGTGCGCTGCACTCAGTGTCCTCAAACGGAACACGGCAAAACTTTCCCATTCTAGCAGAAGAACGCAGGTACTGTCGGATACGGCCCCACCGACGCTACACCGAGAGCCGCCGGGCAATCGCGTCGCCGATCTCGGCCGGGCTCTTCACCACGCTGACGCCAGCCGCCTGCAGGGCGGCCATCTTGCTCTCCGCCGTCCCCTGGCCACCGGAGATGATCGCGCCGGCGTGCCCCATGCGACGACCGGGTGGCGCGGTCTGGCCAGCGATGAATCCGACGACCGGCTTCCGCACCCGCTCCGTGATGTAGGCGGCCGCGTCCTCCTCGGCGTGACCGCCGATCTCCCCGATCAGGACGACCGCCTCGGTCTCCTCGTCCGCCTCGAACAGTTCGAGTGCATCGATGAAGCTCGTGCCTATCAGCGGATCGCCACCGATGCCGATACACGTCGACTGTCCGAGTCCGAGTTGGGTCAGCTGATGGATCGCTTCGTAGGTCAGGGTGCCGCTCTTGGACACGATGCCGACCCGGCCCTCGCGGCAGATGTGACCAGGAATGATGCCGGCTTTCGCCTGTCCGGCGGTGATCAGACCTGGACAATTCGGGCCGATGAGCCGTCTCGGACGCCCGCGCAGAAATTCGATCGCCCGCATCATATCCAGCGTCGGGATGCCCTCGGTGATGCACACGATCAACGGTAGCTCGGCGTCGGCCGCCTCCATCACCGCGTCGGCCGCGACCGGCGGCGGCACGAAGACCACCGAGGCGTTGGCACCGGTCTCGCGCACCGCCTCGTAGACGGTGTCGAAGACCGGCACGCCATCCTGGGTCAAGCCGCCCTTCCCCGGTGTCACCCCGGCGACCACCTGGGTACCGTATTCGGCCGCCTGCCGAGCGTGGAAACTCCCCTCTCGACCGGTGATGCCCTGCACGAGCAACCGCGTGTCACGGGTCAGCAGCACCGCCATCGCTAGCTCGCCGCCTCTCCGCCAGCCACACGAACGGCCTGCTCGGCCGCCTCGCCCATGCTGTCGGCGGTCGTGAAGTTGAGTCCGCTTTCTCGAAGCATCCGCTTCCCCTCATCGACATTGGTGCCCTCCATGCGGATGACCACCGGCACGTCGACCCCGAGATCGGTGACCGCGGCAACAACTCCTTCGGCCAACACATCGCAACGGAGAATGCCGCCGAAGATATTGATGAGCACCGCGCGCACCTTGTCATCGGACAGGAGGATGCGGAAGGCGTTGCGTATCTGATCGGCGTTGGCGCCGCCGCCAACGTCGAGGAAGTTTGCCGGCTCACCCCCGGCCAGCTTGACGATGTCCATGGTGGCCATGGCCAGGCCCGCGCCGTTGACCATGCAGCCGATCGTTCCGTCGAGGCGGATGTAGTTGAGCGCGTGCTGCGACGCCTCGGTTTCGAGCGCCTCCTCCTCGTCGAGGTCCCGCAACTCGCGGAGGTCCGGATGTCGGAACAGCGCGTTGTCGTCGAGAGTGACCTTCGCGTCGAGCGCGAGCACCTCTTCATTCGCGGTGACCACCAGCGGATTGATCTCGACCAGTGACGCGTCGCGTGCCCTGAACGCATCCCAGACCCGCAACATGAGCGACGCCGCCCGCCCGGCCGGCTTCCCTCGCAACCCGACGGCCGCGGCAAGTTGGCGCGCCTGGAACGGAGCCAGCCCCAGGCCAGGCTCGACGGAGATCCGGTGAACCTGGTCAGGCGTCTCCGCGGCGACCTCCTCGATGTCCATCCCGCCCGCCGCGCTGACCATCAGCACCGGCCGCTGAGTCGCCCGGTCGATCAACAGGCCAAGGTAGAGCTCCGACGCGATGTCGAGGCCCTCTTCGATGAGCAACCGCGAGACGAGCCGTCCGGACGGTCCGGTTTGCGGCGTGACGAGGGTCATGCCGAGAATCTGGTCGGCGTGGGCCGCGGCCGCCTGGGCATCATCGGCCAGCCTGACACCGCCACCCTTGCCCCGCCCACCCGCGTGAATCTGCGCCTTGACTACCACCAGGCCACCGAGGCGCTCGGCCGCCGCCTTCGCATCGTCCACCGAAAAGACGGCCTCGCTGCGAGGCACCGGCACACCGTGCTCGGCGAGCAACGCCTTGGCCTGGTACTCGTGAATCTTCATCTTTTCTTGGGGCTTCGCCCCAACTCCCTCGCGGCGCTAGTGGGGACCCCACACGCCGCGCCGCGGGGCTCGCTGTGCGTGCCCGGCAGGCCCGCCTCCGCAGCCTGCTCTCTATTCCGCCGGCTGCTCCAACTAGAGGCCGAGGACGTCGACCAGTTCCTTGACGGCAGCGGCCGACTTGTCGAGGGCGGCTCGCTCGCTCGGCTCGAGCTCGATCTCGATGACCTGCTCCGCACCGCCGGCGCCGAGCTTGACCGGCACACCGACGTAGAGATCGTTGATGCCGTATTCACCCTGCAGATATACCGCGCACGGCAAGATCTTCTTCTTGTCCTTCAAGATGGCCTCGACCATCTCCACCGCCGCCGACCCCGGCGCATAGTAGGCGCTGCCGGTCCCGAGCAGCTTCACGATCTCCGCGCCACCATTGGCGGTCCGGTCGACGATCGCGTCGATCGTCGCCTGATCCATCAACTGGGTAATCGGGATCCCAGCCACGGTGCTGTAACGCGGCAGGGGCACCATCGTGTCGCCGTGCCCTCCGAGGACGAACGCATGCGTGTTCTCGACCGACACGTTGAGCTCGGCGGCAATGAACGACCGCATACGAGCCGAGTCAAGGACGCCGGCCATCCCGACGACCCGCTCCCGCGGGAACCCGCTTTCACGGTAGACCACCTGACACATCGCATCGAGCGGGTTGGTCACCGGCACAATGATGCAGTCGGGCGAATGCTTGACCACCTCGGCCGTCACCGACTTCATGATCCCGGCGTTCTTGTTCAGTAGGTCGTCGCGACTCATGCCGGGCTTGCGCGCCAGACCGGCCGTGATGACCACGACGTCAGAGCCGGCCGTGTCGGCGTAGTCATTGGATCCGAGCACGCGGGAGTCCGAGCCCTCGATGGGACAGGCCTCCAATATGTCGAGCCCTTTCCCCTGGGGCACGCCCTCCAGGATGTCGATCACGACGACGTCGGCGAGTTCCTTGTCCGCGATGCTACGCGCCGCCGTCGCTCCCACGTTGCCGGAACCGATGACGCTGACTTTTCGATTCATGGTGTTCTCGATGCTCCCTTCACGAGTAGCTAACAGCAACGTCGCTGAACGAACTTCGACGACGTCACGCGCTCAATCTCCGATCCTGCTGATGTGATGAACCGGGCTCAGGCGCGGCACAGCCGGCGGTCGCAAACGGACGTAGCTTTTAGGGCACGTCCCCGTGGCGCGTCAGAAGATCTTCACAGAAACTGTGGAAAACCTTGTGGAAAAATGTGCTCCGAGTTGCAACTGAGCCGCATCAACCGGGGACTTCTAGCGATTTGCACCATCGTGGTGCGGCCGGACTGGCGAGTGATGGTGGCCGGTCCACCCCCGAACGGAGGCCCATTATACTGTACGGCCCGCGCGCCTCTCCGAGGGCGCAGCGGGGCACACGAACAGGCTCTGAGACCCGCGCCCCCCTAACCGCACTGAGGAAGTCACCGTGAAGATCGTCATCGCCGATCCACTGCCAAGCTCCGCCGCCGACCTCTTCCGTGAACGCGGCTGGGAGGTCGACGCGGAGACCGGACGCTCTCCCGACGCGCTCTACGAGGCGCTGACCGACGCCGATGCCATTGTCGTGCGCAGCGCCACTCAGGTCGACGCCGCGCTCATCGCCCGCGCGCCAAAGTTACGCGTCATCGCCCGGGCCGGTACGGGCGTCGACAACGTCGACCTCGACGCGGCGAGCGCCGGCGGCATCCTGGTGGTGAACGCCCCTGGAGCGAACAGCATCAGTGTGGCCGAACACGCCTTCGCCCTCATCCTCGCCTCGGCCCGCAACATCGCCCAGGCGGATCATCACATGAAAGAGGGACGGTGGGAGAAGAAGCGGCTCACCGGGACCGAGCTCCGGGGCAAGACGCTGGGCGTCGTCGGACTGGGCAGGATCGGGCGCGCGGTCGTGCAACGCGGACATGCGTTCGGGATGCGTGCGGTCGCTCACGATCCCTTCATCGCCGAACAGGTGGCCGAGGACATTGGGGTCACCCTGCTCGAACTCGACGACCTGTGCGCCGAAGCCGACTTCATGACACTCCACATGCCCGCCACCGGGGACCGCCCGCTCTTTGACGCGGCCCGACTTGCGCGCTGCAAGCCGACCGCCTGCATCGTCAACACCGCGCGCGGCAGCCTCATCGACGAGGACGCCCTGGTCGCCGCGATCGAAGACGGTCGTCTGGGAGGCGCCGGGTTGGACGTGTTCGAGAGCGAACCGGCCGCCGATCGCCCGGTGACCCGACTGCCTCAGGTGGTCGCCACCCCACATATCGCCGGGTCGACACGAGAGGCTCAGGAACTCGTGGGTATCGAGACCGCCAGCTGCGTGCGTGACTATCTGGAGACAGGGCTCGTCCGCAACGCCGTGAACTATGCGTCGCTCCCTCCCGACGAACTGAAGCGGATCCAGCCCTTCGCGACACTAGCCGAGCGACTCGGGGCGCTCCTCGGGCAGATCGCCAAGGGGCGCACCGAAACCGTGGCTCTTCGCTACTACGGCGCGCTGGCGGAGGGAAACAACGAGCTCCTGGTCGGAGCGACGCTCGTGGGATTCTTTGGCGCCACGCTGTCCTCGCAAGTGACCCCGATCAATGCGCGGGCGCTGGCTCGAGAACGCGGCATCGACATCGTCGAGACCCGCAGCACGCGGCCTCGAAACTTCACCAGCCTGATCTCGGTGAAGCTGCATACGAACGAGGGCGAACACTGGGTCGAGGGCGCCATCTTCGAGCAGGCCGGGCCCCGGCTGGTGCTACTCGACGGCGTGACCGTCGAGGCTCCCCTCGAAGGCACCCTCGTGGTGATCCGGAACGACGACCGTCCCGGTGTGATCGGCGAGGTCGGCACGCTCCTCGGCCAACACGGCATCAACGTCGCCACGCTCGCGTTGGGTCGCGGCTCTGGCGGTGCGGTCTCGATCTATCGGATCGATCGCGACCCCGAGATGGAGCACGCGGTGACTGACGGGGTGCTGGCCGACCTCGACGCTGTCGACGCGGTCACCAGCGCGGGGCTCGTCGTCCTGCCCTGACGGCCGTCAAACGAGCGCTGCCCCTCAGGGCAGCGACAGATGTAGTGAGACGTCTTCCTGAAGGTCCAGCAACTCAACCGCGTCGGTCGAGACGGTGCGTACCTGATAGCGTCCGATGACGTCGTCCCCGACGTGAGCCAGAACGACGCGGCCGGCCACCGAGAGAATCGCCGTGTGCCGCGTGCCGGTGGGCGTGCGTTCGCGACCGATGCCGGCCAGGGTGACGGTCGGCCGACCAAGCGGGACGCCCGCCAGCTCGCGCTGTGACGGGAGCTGCGGCCTCGAAACGGTCGGAGGCGCGACGGGCGCCACGACCGGCACACGCGGCCGCAGGGTAAACGGGTTGCGCGCCGGCATGCGCGGCCGGGGCGCCTGCTCCAGACGAGCCGTCAAACGCGTGACCTCGCGCTCGAGATCGATCTGCGTCGGCGTTGGCGCCGACTGCTGCGCGATCCCGGCCGGAATCGTCAGGGGCATGGTCGCCGGCCCGGTCGGCACGGTCGTGGCAGACGAGAGCCAGGCCGCGGCAACTGCCGCCCCCCCGGTCATCAACGCCACTCTCGATCGCTTCACGTCTGTTCTGCTACGGATCGTACCACGCACCTCTTCTTTTCGAGGTTACGGGCATGTGAACTTTACTCTTCTATGGCCGCACGGTCTGCCGTTCTGTAAAGCCATGTGACATTCCGTGTTAAGATTCACCGTGCACCCTCAAGCACGAACGTCTCGCTCGCCTTCGTCGCCCTCCTCGCCCCGAGTCGTCGCCATCATCCCCGCCAGATACGCCTCGGCCCGCTTGCCCGGGAAGCCGCTCGTCGACATTGGCGGCCGCTCGATGATCGAGCTCGTGCATCAGCGGGTCAGCGCGGCCACGAGCGTCGACGCGGTCCTGGTCGCCACCGATGACGATCGAATCGCCGAGGTGGTTCGCGCGTTTGGAGGAGATGTCCGCCTGACCCGCCGCGACCACCTCAGCGGCACGGACCGCCTGGCCGAAGTGGCCGAAACGATCCCGTGCGACTTCGTTGTGAACGTCCAGGCCGATGAACCGATGATCGAGCCGTCGATGATCGACAGCGCGGTGGCGGCCTGCGCCGATCACGATGGAGTACAGATGTCGACCCTGCGCTGTCCCCTCCAGGGACGCGACGACCTCGACAACCCCCACGTGGTGAAGGTCGCCGTGGATCAGGCGGGCTACGCGCTGTTCTTTTCCCGAGCGGCGATCGGACGAGACCGGACGGGGGGAACGCCGGCCGACGGGGTCGGCAAGCACATTGGACTTTATGTCTATCGCCGTGAATTCCTGATCGCACTCAGCAGACTGCCACCGACCGCATTGGAACGGTCCGAACGGTTGGAACAGCTGCGGGTCCTGGAACACGGCCATCGGATTCTGACCGCCGAAACCTTACACGACCCGGTCGGCGTCGACACGCCGGCCGACCTCGAGCACGTACGACGTCTCGTGGCTACCGGAGCCTCTGCATGAGCGAACCGATTCTCAACCGTGACGGCCGCCCCGTGAAGTTCATCTTCGTCACCGGCGGTGTGGTCTCCTCCCTTGGCAAGGGACTGGCCGCCGCATCGATCGGCTGTCTGCTCGAAGGCCACGGCTACCGGGTGACCCTCCAGAAGCTCGACCCCTACGTGAACGTCGATCCGGGGACGATGAGCCCCTACCAGCACGGCGAGGTCTACGTCACCGATGACGGGACCGAAACGGACCTCGACCTGGGGCACTACGAGCGCTTTACCAACACGGTGACGACCAGCAACCACAACTGGACCACCGGCAAGATCTACCTCTCGGTGATCCAGAAGGAACGCCGGGGCGACTACCTGGGCGGCACCGTGCAGGTCATCCCGCACATCACCAACGAGATCAAGAGCTGCATCCGGGCCGTCGCCGAGAACGTGGACATCGTGTTGGTGGAGATCGGCGGCACGGTCGGCGACATCGAGAGCCAGCCATTCCTGGAGGCGATCCGACAGTTCCGCCAGGACGTGGGGCGCGAGCACACCCTCTACGTGCATCTGACCCTCGTACCGTTCATCGGCGCGGCGGGAGAGCTCAAGACCAAACCGACCCAGCACAGCGTGCGCGATCTCCGGTCGATCGGTATTCAGCCGGATCTGCTCCTCTGCCGGACCGACCGCTTCCTGCCGGCCGACATCCGGCGCAAGATCGCGCTGTTTTGCGATGTCGATGAGGATGCCGTGATCACGGCCAAGGACGTCTCCTCGATCTACGAGGTGCCGCTGGTGCTTGGCGATGAGGGACTCGACCGACAGGTGCTCCGTCGCCTGCAACTCCCGGACTCGTCACGCTCCCTGGACGACTGGCAGGCGCTGGTCGAAGGGATCAAGCATCCCACCGATCGACTCACCATCCATGTCGTCGGGAAATACGTTGGCTATGAGGACTCGTACAAGAGCCTCAACGAGGCGCTCTACCATGGAGGCTTCCGGCACCGCCTGGCGGTCGACATCGAATGGGTCGAGGCCGAGGCCCTCGAAAGCGAAGACGGGACGCACCTGCTGGACGGCGCAGACGGGGTCCTGGTGCCAGGGGGATTCGGGGACCGAGGCAGCCGCGGCATGATGCGCGCCGCCCAGATCGCGCGCGAACGCGACATTCCCTATTTCGGGATCTGCTACGGCTTCCAGTGGGCAGCGGTCGAATACGCCCGCAACGTCTGCGGACTGGCCGGGGCCGACTCCACCGAGTGCGCGCCGGATGCCGAGCACAAAGTGATCTACAAGCTCCGGGACCTGCTGGGCGTGGACGAGATGGGCGGCACCATGCGACTCGGCCAGTACCCCTGCAAACTCACGACGGGCACCCTCACTCAACGGATCTACGGCCAGACAGAGATCGCCGAGCGGCATCGTCACCGCTACGAGTTCAATCGCGCCTACGAGCAACGGCTGACCGAGGCCGGTCTGGTGATCTCCGGACAGTCTCCCGACGGCAGGTTCGTCGAGACGATCGAGATCCCCGAGCACCAATGGTTCGTGGCGGTCCAGTTCCATCCCGAATTTCAATCAAAACCGCTCAACCCTCACCCGCTGTTCGCCAACTTCGTCGAAGCGAGCTATCAGCACAAAGTTGCGGCCGCGGCAGCGTCGACCTCCGCGGTGAGCTAGCCGATCGCCTCGTACGCATCGGCTCGTATCTATAATTGAAAGGTGTCCGAGATTCGGATCGGCGACCTCACGCTCGGCGGCGGCGCTCCCTTCGTCCTGATCGGTGGCCCCTGCGTCATCGAGAGCGAGGCGCATGCGCTCGCCCTCGGAGGCGCAATCGCGCAGATCACCTCGCGTCTCGAGGTCCCCTACATCTTCAAGGCGTCGTTCGACAAAGCCAATCGCACGTCGCACCAGTCATTCCGCGGCCCCGGCCTCGAACGGGGCCTTGACGTCCTCGCCGCGGTCAAGTCCACGCATCACCTGCCGGTGCTCACCGACATCCATGAACCGGCCCAGGCGAGCCCCGTAGCCGAGGTCGCCGACGTCCTGCAGATTCCGGCGTTCCTCGCTCGCCAGACAGACTTGCTGGCAGCGGCCGCCGACACCGGCCGCGCCGTCAACATCAAGAAGGCGCAGTTCATGGCGCCGGACGACATGCGGCATGCGATCGCCAAGGTGCACGAGCGGGGCAACGAGCGGGTCATCGTGACCGAGCGTGGCGTCAGTTTCGGCTATCGCACCCTGGTCGTCGACATCCGGTCCTTTCCGCAGCTTCGGGCCCTCGGCGCTCCCGTGGTCTTCGATGTCACCCACAGCTTGCAGCAGCCCGGCGCGGGGGATGGCGTCACGCTGGGACAGGCCGAGTACATTGAACCGCTCGCCTCGGCCGGCGTCGCGGCCGGCATCGACGCGCTCTTTCTCGAAATCCATGACGACCCGAGCCAGGCTCGAAGTGACGCGCAGAACGCCTTGGCTCTCGACTTGCTCGAACCGCTGCTCGAACGTCTCCTGCGCATAGACGCCGCCACCCGGCATGCCCCAGCGAGCGCGTCGTGACTGATCGCGTGGCTGGCCCTGATCGCGGCGTCGACCTGAACCTGGCGCGTCAGGTGCTGCGGACCGAGGCGGACGCGATCGAAGGGCTGCTCGATCGGCTCGACGACCGTTTCATACACGCGGTCGAGCTCCTGGCCAACTGTCGAGGTCGGGTCATCGTGACCGGCATGGGCAAGTCGGGCATCATTAGTCGCAAGATCGCGGCGACACTGGCGAGCACCGGCACGCCGGCCTTCTTCCTGCACCCGGCCGAAGCGGTGCACGGCGATCTGGGCGTCGTGCAGGGCGACGACGTCGTCGTCGCCCTCTCGCACAGCGGCGAAACCAATGAGATTCTCCGTCTCCTTGAGACGATCCGCCGGGTCGGCGCGCGAATCGTCTGCCTGACTGGCGCCCCGACCTCCGCGCTGGCCGAGGCGGCGGACATCACCCTCGACTGCAGCGTGACCAGCGAGGCCTGTCCGATGAATCTCGTTCCCACTGCGAGCACGACCGCCGCGCTGGCGCTCGGAGACGCCCTGGCGATGACGCTGCTTGAACGGAAGGGCTTTTGCAAGGAAGACTTCGCCAGCCTGCATCCTGGCGGGGGTCTCGGGAAGCGGTTGATGCGGGTGGATCGCCTGATGAGCAGCGGTCCGGCGCTGCCCCTGGTTCCGCAGGACGCACCGTTGGCGGCGGTGCTCGCCGAGATGTCCGCCAAGAAGCTCGGCATGACGTGCGTCACCGCAACCGACCGTCGCCTTGTGGGTGTCATCACCGACGGCGATCTGCGCCGGCGACTCGCGGACCGCGACGGCGCGCTCGATGACGGCGCCCGCGCGCTGATGACCGACCGCCCGCGCACGATCAGCCCTGATACGCTGGCGGCCGAGGCGCTCCAGTTGATGGAGACGCATCGGATCACGTCGCTCGTCGTCATCGATCCGGACGAGCGCCCGCTCGGGGTCGTGCACCTCCACGATCTCTGGCGGACCCAACTGGTCTGATGGACGACAGCCTCACCCTTCTGGCGGTGTTCGTGGCGTTGCTGGTGGGACTCACTGCCGGCAAGGCGTGGGAACGCTACAAGCTACGCGAAGGCCGATGGATCGACCGGCGGAAGGCACGCGAGTCTCCCCACTACATCCTCGGACTCAACTTCCTCGTATCGAACCAGCTGGACCTGGCGATCGAAGAGTTGACCACGGCCGCCGCCATCGATGCCGACGCGCTGGAGATCCACCTGATCCTGGGCAACCTGTATCGCGAGAAAGGCCAGGTCAACCGCGCCATCCAGATGCACCAGCAGCTGCTCCAGCGTCCAAAGCTGACCAAGCTGGAGCAGGCCTATGTCCTACTCTGCCTGGGACTCGACTTCCGTCGAGCCGGCTTCGTCGATCGGGCCCTGGAAGCGTTCACGGAGGTGCTCCGCTTCGACCCGAACAACCAGTACGCGCTGCTCAATCTGCAGAAGCTGCACGAAGAACAGCACCAATGGACCGAGGCGCACGCCATCCGCGAGCGTCTGGCGGCCCTGACCGAAGATCAGCAGCAGCCAAAGCATCAGGCGATCCTGGCCTACCTGGAGACCGAGGTTGGCCTCGACGCCATGGGGCGCGACGACGCCGACGCCGCTGTCGCCCGGTTCGAGTCGGCGATTGCGCTCGACGACGCCGCGCTGCCGGCCTACCTCAACCTTGGGGACCTCGAGCGCCAGCGCGGGCGGGTCACGGAAGCCATCGAGCTCTGGGAGCGGGTAATCGAGATCGCGCCGGAGCGTGCCTATCTGGTGTTCGACCGGATCGACGCGGCTACTCGCCAGCAGAGTGACGACCGGCGGTTCCCGGCACTCTGCCGCCGACTCATACAAGCCAATCCCCAGGACTGGCGGGCACGGCTCGCCCTCGGACGCCACCTGACCGACCATGCACAGCCGGCCGAGGCGCTGACGCACCTGTTCGACTCGCTCGTGCACAACCCGCATGCGCTCTCGATCCATCAGGCGGTCTGGCAGGCGCTCGCCGCCGTGCACTTCGATGCCGAACGGGTCCAGCGGTACATGGAGCTCACACGCGAAGCGGTGTTCTACCTCGATCCCCACATCTGCATGCGATGTCGCTATCGGAGCACCGAGCTGCTGTGGCAATGCCCGCAGTGTCACGAGTGGAACACGTTTGTCGAGGAGCGCATCACCCCGGCCGAGGAACGTGAAGACGCCCCCCGCTGACACCTCTCCCAGCGTGCAACGCGTCGTCTTGACCGGCGGCATCGCCACCGGCAAGAGCTACACGCTGCAGCGCTTCGCGGGACTCGGCGCGCCCACCTGCGACGCCGACGAGGTCGCCAGGGCGGTCCAGGCACCGAATGGTCCCGCCTGGAGCGGGCTGCGCGACCGTTTTGGCCCCACGGTCTTCGACACCAGCGGACACCTCGATCGGCGGGCGCTGGGCACCGTGGTGTTTGGTGATCCGCAGGCCCTGGCCGATCTCAACGCTCTCGTGCATCCACACGTTCGTCGGTCGATCGAGACATGGCTCGACAGCCTCGCCCCCGACTCGGGACCGGCCGTGGTCGCTATTCCGCTCTTCTTCGAAGGAGATCGCACGCAGGCGTTCGACCGGGTCGTGGTGACCGCCTGCGACCTGCAGACCCAGGTGGCGCGTGTGGTCGAACGGGGCTTCACCGAGGAGGAAGCCCGCCAGCGGATCGCCGCGCAGCTGCCAACCGACGAGAAAGTGCGTCGAGCCAACCACGTGGTCTGGACCGACCGCACGTTCGCCGACACCGACCGCCAGATCGACGACGTCTGGACCGCGCTGCGACAGGGGTAAGGGAGCGCGTCAGTCGCTCGCCCCCGACCGGGCCCGGCGCAACTCGGCGGCCAGAACGGTGTTGGACAGCAGCATCGAGATCGTCAGCGGCCCGACCCCGCCCGGCACCGGTGTGAGCGCGCCCGCCACCTCCTCCACCGCCGGATGCACGTCGCCGACCACGGTCCGTCCGCGGCGCTCCAGCACCTCGAGCCGCGGCGAGTCGGCACCGAAGAGCGCAGCCACCTCATCCCGTTCGCTGACGTAGGTCGTGCCGACGTCGATGACCGTGGCTCCCGGCTTGACGAAGTCGCGGGTGACAAACCCCGGGCGCCCGATGGCAGCCACCAGGATGTCAGCGGTCGCTGCCACCGCGGGGAGGTCCGCCGTCCTCGAGTGACAGATGGTCACGGTCGCGTTGCGGTGCAACAAGAGCATCGCCATCGGCTTCCCGACGATGTCGCTGCGCCCGATCACGACGGCGTGACGGCCCTCTATCGGAATCTCGTAATGGTCGAGCATCTCAATGATTCCCGATGGCGTGCACGGGGCCAGGCCCGGCTCCTGCTGCACGAGTCGACCGACATTCACCGCGTGAAAACCATCCGCGTCCTTGTCCGGATCGATCGTGGCGAAGACCCGCGGCTCGGCGTCGCTCCCCATGCCGGAGGGCAGCGGCGACTGCACCAGGATGCCGTCGATCCCGTCCGTCTGGTTGAACTCACGGACGCAGTCCAGCACTTCGTCGACGCTGGCGTCCTCCGGGAAACGTCGCAGATCGGCGAGCATCCCGAGCTCGTCGCACGCTTTCACTTTGTTGCGGACATAGATCTCCGAGCCACCGTCATTGCCGGCGAGCACGATGCCCAGACCCGGGGGGCGCCCGGCGGCCTGGCTGAACGCGGCAATCCGAGGCCCCAGCGCTTTTCGAATCGCCTCCCCCACCACCTTGCCGTCCAAGCGTCTCGCCACCATCCTGGTCTCCCGTGTTGTCAGCACCCGCCCACGGGCGCATCAGATCCTTCCATCTTAGCAGGGGGCGACGTATCGGTTTCGTGTAGACTTCCCCGACGTCGTCCACCGGGGGGGCTCTGCCATGGCAACGAGCAGCGAACGGGGCACGTGGGGCTCGAAGACAGGCTTTATCCTGGCCGCCGCAGGCTCGGCCGTCGGGCTCGGCAACATCTGGGGGTTCCCCACCCAGGTCGGACAGGGCGGAGGCGCCGTTTTCGTCCTCGTCTACCTCGCCTGCGTCGTTCTCATCTGTCTGCCGATCATGCTGGCCGAGATGACTATCGGTCGGCGGGTCCAGCTCGATCCGGTCGGCTCCTATGCCGTGCTGAAGCCGGGGTCGGCCTGGTGGCTGGTCGGGGGCCTCGGCGTCCTCGCCGGAGCCGGCATTCTCTCCTTCTACTCCGTTATCGCCGGCTGGTCGGTCGCCTATATCTGGTTCATGGCCTCGGGCGCCGTCACCGGTGACGCCGAGGCGATTGGCAGCTTCTTCGGCACCTTCACCGCCAACGGTCCGTTGAGCGTGGCGCTGACCGTCGTCGTCCTTGGCGCGACCGCCAGCGTGCTCATCGGCGGCGTGCAGGCCGGGATCGAACGGGTCACCAAGCTCCTAATGCCGTTGCTGATCGGGCTCCTGCTCATTCTGGCCTTCCGCGCGTTCACGCTGCCTGGCGCCTCCGAGGGGCTGAGCTACTACCTACGCCCAGACTTTTCCCGGATCACGGATCCGGCCGTCTTGAACGCCGCCCTCGGTCAGGCGTTCTTCTCGCTGAGTCTCGGGATGGGCGCCATCCTCACCTACGGCAGTTATCTCAGCAAACGGGAGAGTCTCGTCAGCGCCGCCGGCTGGGTGGTGGTGTTGGACACGTCGATGGCCCTGCTCGCGGGGTTCGTCATCTTTCCGGCGGGCTTCTCGATTGCCGGCTTCGATCCGAGCGCGAGTGGCCCCGGGCTGATCTTCGCGGTCCTCCCCAGACTGTTCTCCACCCTCCCCGGCGGAGAGCTCTTCGGCGCTGCCTTCTTCATCTTGCTGACCATGGCGGCTCTCACGTCGACCATCTCCCTCCTTGAGGTCCCGGTCGCACACTGCATCGATGTACGCGGCTGGAGCCGACCCAAGGCGGTGGCGGTGGTCACGACCGCGATCTTCGTACTGGCCGTCCCGTCGGCGCTCTCCAACGGCTCCAACGCGTTTCTGAGCGGGCTCCCCGGCGTCGGCATGAACTTCCTGGATCTGATGGGCGTGGTCTGGAACAACTTCGCCCTTCCGATTGGCGGATTCCTCACCGCAATCTTCGTCGGCTGGGTATGGCGCGTGGATCAGGCCGTTGGCGAGGTGGAACAGCATGGCGTTCGCTTCGCGGCCGCGGGCTTGTGGGGTCTCCTCATCCGTTGGGTGTGTCCGGTGGCGATTGGCATCATCATCGTCTACACCTTCCTCACGATGTAGCCCGGAGCGACGATGGACGTCATCGAGCAGATCATCCAGCAGGTCAAGCACTACGTCGATGACTTCGGCATCCCGGTGGGTGAGCAAGTCATCCCGCTGAAGGTCATCGCGCTGCTCGGAACCGGGCTCTTCCTGACGCTGCGACTGGGCTTCGTCCAGGTCCGTCACCTCTCACACGGGTTCGCGGTGGCCACCGGCCGCTACGACGACCCCGACGAACCCGGCGACGTTTCTCACTTCCAGGCCCTGACGACCGCGCTCTCGGCGACGGTCGGCATCGGGAACATCGCCGGGGCCGCCTGGGCCATCCACTACGGCGGACCAGGGGCGCTGTTCTGGATGTGGATGACGGCGCTGCTGGGCGCGGCCACCAAGTTCTCGGAAGTGACCCTGGCGCAGCAGTTCCGCGAGGTGACCCCCGAGACACACAAGCACGAGGGGACGGTCGCCGGCGGTCCGATGTACTACATCGAACGGGGCATGGGTCCGCAGTGGCGCTGGATGGCGATCTTTTTCGCCGTCGCGCTCGGCTTCACCGCCTTCATCACCGGCAACGCGGTGCAGGCGAACACGCTCGCCGACACCATGGAGTCGAATTTCGGGCTGCCCAACGTGATCACCGGCCTGGTGGCGGCCGCGATCGTCGCCGCGGTCATCCTGGGCGGGATCACCCGGATCGGTCGGGTCACCGGCATCCTCGCCCCGGCCATGGCCAGCGTCTATGTCCTCGGAGCGCTGGTCATCATCCTGATGAACGCCGGCGACGTGCTGCCGACCTTCGCGCTCATCCTCCGGGAAGCATTCAACCCGAGTGCTGGTATTGCCGGCACCGGCATCGGCGTACTCCTGGTCACCCTGAACTGGGGTGTCAACCGCGGCCTGTTCTCGAACGAGGCCGGTCAGGGGTCTGCGCCGATCGCCCACGCCGCCGCCAAGACCGATGAACCGGTCTCGGAAGGCGTGGTCGGGCTCGTCGAGCCGTTCATCGACACGATCGTGATCGTCACCATGACGTGCCTGGTGATCATCATCACCGGCGTCTACGACGACCGTGTCCCGTCTCAGCTCACACTTGCCGGCGGGGACCTGACCTATGTGACCGAGGGGGCCGACGGCAGCTTCACCGAGACCGACGCACCGGACGAGATCCGGGTGGAGGACGGACGCCAGCCGACGGGAGTGGGTGTCACCGCCTTTGCGTGGCACGACGTCCCGGTCGAACGCTTCTTCCTCGATCCCGCCCAGACCGAGCCGTTCACCGGCGTCATCGATCCGGCAAACGGCTTGGCGCAGGGGAGCAACGGCGCCAGTCTCACGGTGCTCTACGGCGATGCGCCGGAAGGTGGCGCCCCGCTGACCCAGCTGGCGTTCGAGCGTGGCCTGTCGCCGCTCGGCTCATGGGGCGGGTGGATCGTCGTCCTGTCGGTGATCCTGTTCGCCACCTCCACGGCCATCGCCTGGAGCTACTACGGCGACCGGTGCGCCGCGTATCTGTTCGGCCGCGGTGCGGTAATCCCCTACCGTCTTGTGTATGTCGGGATGGTGTTCCTGGGCACAATCCTCGCACCGGCGGCGGCGTGGGATCTGGGCGACATCGCGCTGGGGATCGTCATTCTCCCCAACCTGCTGGCCCTGGTGGTGTTGTCTGGAAAGACGCGTGCCCTGATGGACAGCTACTTCGAACGCCGCCCTTGGAGGGAGCAGCCCCGCTAGGGCGCTGGCGTCCGGTCGAGCACGTCGACGTAGTCCCGCACACGCTCGACCGGCTCCCCGTCACGCATCAGATCGGAGATCACGGCGACCGACGTGGCGCCGGCGGCGATCACGGCCGGTGCCGTGTCCAGGCTGATGCCGCCGATAGCGACCACAGGCGTCTGCCCGGCTTGCGCGCGCGTGCGCCTCACCGCGTCGAGTCCGACCGGCGCATACCCCGTCTCTTTGGTTGCCGTCGCGAACACGGGACCGATAGCGATGTAGTCAACATCGTCTTCGAGCGCGCGCGCCACTTGCTCCTCATCGTGGGTCGACCTCCCGATGAGCCGGTCCGGCCCGAGCAGTCGACGGGCGGCGTCGACCGGCAGGTCGTCCTGCCCCAGATGCACGCCGGCCGCGTCCGCCATCAGGGTGAGGTCGGAGCGGTCGTTGATGATCACGCGAGCTCCCACGCGCTCTGCCGCCTCGACGATGGCGCGGCTCCACTCCAGGAGCTGCCCGAGCTCGATGCCGCGAGCGCGGAGTTGCAGGCAGCGCGCGCCGCCATCGAGATACGCCTGGGCCAGCGACACCGGGTCGCGTCGGTGGGCCGCCGCCACCGCGACGTCGACCACCGCGTAGAGCCGAGGCCAGGACCCCGCCCTCATCCCACCTCCCGCAGGTCCAGCGACACGTCGGTCAGCAAGCGGTAGCCCTCTGGGGTAACCACCAGATCGTCCTCGAGCCGAACCCCCCCCTGCCCCGGCAGATAGACGCCAGGCTCGACCGTGAAGACCATCCCAGATTCGAGCGGCACATCCTCCGGATCGACCATCCCGTCCGGTACCCGGCGCCGGCCGACCCGGGGGCCCTCGTGCACCTCGATGCCAAGGCCATGTCCCGTGCCATGGCAAAACGCGTTCCCGAGCCCGCGCCGCTCCAGGCTGGAGCGGGCCGCCGTATCGACCGCGCCGGTCGTCGTTCCGACCGAGACCGCGTCGAGTGCCGCCTGGTGGGCGGCCCGCACGGCGTCATGCCACCCGACGGCCTCCTCGCTCGCCGGACCGAGACTCGCGACCCGCGTGATGTCGACGCAGTAACCGCGAGCGACCCCACCGAAATCGATAAGCACGAGGTCACCCTTCTCGATCACCCGGGTCCCCGGACTGGCGTGGGGCAAGGCGGTATTAGGCCCTGACGCCACGATCGTGTCGAAGGCCGGGCGTTCGAAGCCCGCGAGTCGGATGGCGTGGTCGATGTCGGCCGCCATCTCCAACTCGGTCGCACCGGGCCGCAGTCGAGTCAGCTGGGCATCCATGACGGTCGAAATGCGAGCGCCGGCCTCGGTCAGGATGCGGAGCTCGTCGGCGTCCTTGACCAGCCTGCCGGCCTCTACCAGCCCGCGCGACGACACGAGCTCCGGCCCGACCTCCGCCAACGCCGTGCGGAGCCACTCGTACTGAGCCAGGGTCAGGTGAGTCGCCTCGACCCCCACCCGCGCCGCGCCGCTGGCCCGCAGCAGGTCGCGATACGTCACCTCATAGGATGAATCCACGTCCACGACCGTGATCACGCCGGAATCCACCAAGCCCGCGGCGGCTCGCGCCGCGGTGGCATAGCGGCTGTCGACGATCAGACGGACCGCGTCGGGGGTAACGAGGGCGCCGCCGGCCGAGCCCGAGAACCCGGTCAGATAGAAGACGTTGGGAAGATGGGTGACCAGCAGCGCGGAGAGCTCGGCCGCGTCGAGACGCTGGCGCAGGGCGGCCAGCCGGCCGCCCACCGGTGAGACGGTCTGCTCAGACATCGATCTCGCCCTTGCCGCGACCTAGTCCGGATCGACCGTCAACGTGATCGAAGCCTCGACGCCATTGACGTCGCGGACGGTGAGCGTGACGTTCCGCGGAATCGTCCCCGAGTAGGCGTGGGTGTAGGTCGGCACGGTCAGCTTCGACTCAAGGTCACCTCGGCCACCACCGAGATCGCCACGGCTCCCCCATCGTTCCACAGCGAGATCAGCGGCTCTTCCAGCTTCGCCTGCGCCCGGACCAGCGTGAACTCAGCCGTGCCGATATCGATGGTGGTCATGGTCACGCCACCTTCGAACGGGTATGGCACGTCGACCCCGGGCGTGTTTCGGTTGGCACTGCGTCTGTAGACCACCCGGTAGCCGGTGACGGTCACCCCGTTGGCCGACGTCGGAGAGGTCTGGTTCGCGGAGGTGCCCGGCGCCTTGAACGCCAGCCGAGTGGTCACCCGGGATATGTCGGGGAACACTCCGCCCTTCAGCAGCACGTCGGAGTTGAGCAGCGTCGGGATCGGATCGTCCGGGGTGCCGCCCAAGGCGGCGCCGATCCGCTCGATGACGAGGATGCTCGACGAGCGTGATGACGTCACCAGGTCGTTGGTGCAGGCGGCGCCCGCCAGGCTGGTCAGCGCCAAGACCGCCACGACCGGAGCGATCCGTCGCTGCCCTCTCTTCTGTCTCTGTTTGTCGTCCCGCATCACACTCATCCTTCCTAGTCCGGCACGATGTGCGGAGTCAGGAAGATCAACAGCTCGTCGGTGCTCTCGGAGGTATCCGTGCTCTTGAAGAGCCATCCCAGCAGCGGAATCCGGTGCAGCATCGGCGTCCGGTTATTCCGCTGGCTGGTGGTGTTCTCGTAGATGCCGCCGATCACGGTGGTCTCGCCGTCTGCCACCTGGATGGTGGTACGGGCGCGCTGGGTCACGATCGATGGGATCGGTGGATCGCCCAGCGCTCGACCGAAGTCGGCGAAGTCATTGTCCAGCTCGACGTCCATGATGACGGTGTTGGCCGCCGTGATCTGCGGTGTCACCCGGAGGATCAACGAGGCGTCCTTGAACTGGACGGTAACGGTGTTGTTGGCGACGGTCTGATAGGGAATCTGGTCGCCCTGAACGATCTCGGCTTGCACGTTGTTCTGGGTCACGACCCGGGGACTGGAGATGATCGACAGTTCTCCCTGGCTCTCGAGCGCCGACAGGACGACGTCGAGGTTCAGCCCGCCGTTCACGGTGCCCATCGTCAGGCCCAGCGCGGAGGTCGCGGCGCCCACACCAAGATTGACCGCGGTCGCGGCGTTCTCTTCGGGCAGCGCGCGTGGGTCGAGGCCGGAGGGCCCCTGGCCTTCTGCAGCGCCGGCGCGCCCGGTGATGCCGCCTCGATTCGGGAACCCTAACGGCAGACTGTTCCCCAGTTCCTGGGATGCGCGACCGGTGACGCCCCACTGCACGCCAAGCGCACGCGCCGAGTCGACACCTGCCTGCACGATGCGCGCCTCGATCTCGACCTGCGGCTCGGCACGGTCCAGCGTGTCCAAAAGGTCGCTCACGCTGCCAAGGCGGTCCTCGATGTCCCGGATGATCAGCGTGTTCGTCCGGGGGTCGGTGAAGACCTGTCCACGCGGCGACAAGGTCGTGTTCGTGATCAACTGGACCAGGTCCTCCGCCCGGGCATAGCTGAGCGTCCTGGTGAACAGCACCAGCTCCCCTGCCTCGGCCTCCCGCTGCGCCAGCAGGGCCCGGTCCTGCGCCTCTTGCTGAAGCTGCTGCACCGACGCGATCCGGACAACCGTGCCGTCGAGCTCGTAGTCCAGACCGTTGGCTCGGAGAATGATGTCGAACGCCTGATCCCACGGCACCGACGTCAGATCGACATTCACCTCGCCCTGCACGCTCGGATCGATGACCAGGTTCAGACCACTGATGTCGGCGAAGACCCGGAGCACAGCCCGGAGGTCCGTGTTCTGGAAGTCCATCGATACCGGGTCGCCCTCGTAGACGCGCTCGCCGCCGGCCTGGCTACCTCCCGGCTGCGCGGCGGCCCGCGGCGCCTGCGCGCCCGTTCCGCGAGGCCCGAGCGGCACGATCCGCTCGGTCGCACGGCTTGCGGAGATCTCGACCGGGGACGGCTCGGTGGTTACCGGGACCGCTGCGACCTCAGTGACCGCTTCTGGCTCGGCGGCCGACTCCGGGCTCAGCAGCGCCGCGAGCACGTCCTCGCCCGGGACACTCAGTTGCTGTGCCGGCACCACCGTCGACGCCGGCAGCTCGAGACGCGGCGGCGATTGGAGCGAGGACACCACCACCGCCTCGAGCGACGCGGGCAGATCGGTCGCGCTCGGAACGCTGAGCGACGCCATCGGAGCGGCGGGCGCCTCCGGCAAGGCTGCGAGTGCCTCCAGCGCGAAGGGCGCCTCGAGTCGGGGCAGGTCGTCCAGCCTCGGCGAACGAAGAGTCCAGAACCGTGCACTGTCTGCCGCCGCTGCGAACGCGGGCACGGCGGGCGCCGCGGACAGGTCGAACGGACGCTCCGGCGGAACCAGGTCGTCCAGCGACGGAGACCGATAGAGGGCACTTGGGGCCAGCGCAGGCACCGGCAGGGCCAGCTGGTCGACGACGGGCGACGGAATAGGCAGGTCGTCGAGCGACGGCCGCGACAGCGAGGCTACCGAAGCCAGCGACACCGGACCGCCAATGCGTGGAATCTCCCACTGCGCCCGGAGCTGGGGCGGCAGGTCCGACGCCGTCGGCCGCTCGAGCCGTTCGGAGCTAGTGAGTGTCGCCGCGGCCACGCTCGCAATCCGTCCCATGGAGCGAGGGTCGGCCGCCAGGGCCGCAGGCGCCGCTGGCGGTTCCATCCGAGACGGCGTGGGCGCCGCTACCCGGGCGCTCGGGGCGATGCTGGGCGCCGCGACGGGCCGCACCGCCGTCGGCCGAGGCGCGAACGCCGAACGAGCGACGGCGGTGTCTTCAGCCCGCGCCACCACCAGCCGGACCGCCCGAGCGTTCCCAGGCACCGGCTCGAGCCGGTAGTCGACGGCCCGGGCAAGGTCGAGCACCACCTGCGCGCCGGCTGGGCCCATGGCGCCAACCCGCACCGCGGTGACCGGGTCGACACCGACCGGTGTCCGGGGCGCCGCTTCGGCCGTGATGCCCGGGAACTCGACGACGACCCGCGGCGCGCCGGTGGCGCCACCCGCCGGGACGTTGTACACGCGGCCTGGCGCGAGCACGCCGTTCCCATGGAGCGTGACGCTCACGACCTCCGGGGCCAATCCGGCCTCGACAGAGAGAATCGCGGTAGCGCGGCGGGTCGACTCGGGCGCGGACGCCCACGAGTCGGCCGTGCGCGGGACCGCTGGCGCCGTGGCGCCTGGAGCGCCGGCGAATCGGACCTGAATGGTCTGACGCATGGCGCGAATCTCGTATGGCGTCGGCACGCGCAATCCGATCCGCACGTGGGCCAGCTCCGTACCGTCCGGATCCTGTGCGTCGGTGACATCGACCGTATCGACCGGTCCCCCACCCACGCTGGTCAAACGGCTTGCCACCTCTCCCGCCGACACGTGCCGCAGCGTGACGAGCACCGTTAGCGGGTCAAGGCGACGCGTCGTGTAGGACGCAGGCGCGGTCGACGTGATGACGACCGACTGGCCCCTGTCAGCCGCCTCGGCCACCACCTCCACCAGGGTCAACTCGGTGCCGCGCTCGGCCGCACCGCCCCACAGCTGCGTCAGCACAAGCAACGTCGTCGCGAGGAACCACCGTCGAGTCATCGTCCCTCCTCGAGGTCGCGCAACCCTTGGCGCACCTCGCGCTCGGTCACCAGCGACAACGGATCATTCACTTCCTGCAGGAACACGATGGTGTCCTCGGAAATCTCCTTGACCGACCCGTCGAACAGGCGGTCCTCCGGTCGCACGATGTAGCTGCGACCGTCGGGGGCCTCGAGCACGGCGAAGAACGCGCCGCCGTTGAGCACCACGCCCCGCAAGGCCACTTCGTTCACGCTCAGCCCCACCAATCCGTCCGGACTCTCGCTGGCTGACGGCAGTTCGGTGCCCCGGACCAGCAGGCTGATGAACGGGTCGCGCCGGCCCTGCGAGTCGTAGGTGTAGATCTCGGGCGCCTCGAGCGGCTCACTGACCTCGGGCGCCGGCTGGCTGGCCGGAGGCGGCTGCACGGCGCGCACCGGTCCATCGGCGGCCAGCGCCAACAGCGCGACTACAACGATCCATCCCGGTTCCCAGCGCTGGGTCATCACTCCCTGTTCCACTAGGCCGGCGGCACGGCCGACGCCTCGGTGGTCGCCTCCGCGGGCTCGAGCAGCACGAACGTCGTCGCCGTGCATTCGGCCGTGATCGTCGAGTTAAACTCGGGTGGCTCCTTGGCGCGGATCACCACATCACTGATATTGATGATCCGGGGCGCCTTGCTGATGCGGTCGAAGAACATGCCGAGGTTGTGGAACGTTCCGTCGATCTGCAGCTGAATCGGCCACTCGGAGTGCATCTCGCGCGCCACGGCCGTCTGGGGTCTGAACGCGCGGATCGTGAGGTTGGACTGCACCGCGAACGTCTGCAGTCGTCGCAGCAGCTCGGACACTTCCTGTTGCTCGGGCAACACCGCGCTCAATGCCTCCAGCCGTCCGTTCAGGTCTTCCACCTCGGCCTGGAACTCCGCAAGCTCGACCGCATCCTGCCTGGCCTGCTCGAGATCGGACTGCTTCTGTTGCAACTGGACCTGCTTCTGCGCCTGCGTCTCGCGCTGGGGACCGACGTAATACAGTCGGAAGACCACGAAGAGCGCGATCGCCAGCACCGCGAAGATGCCGACCTGCCCATACCAGGGCAATTTGTTCAGACCGAGTTCCATGATGCTGCTTTCCGGCCATCGGTCCTCGTGGAGATCCGCTTTACCCTCATGCTCCTCAGGACGGCGGCAGCATGAACTCCGCTCGCAGCTCGAACCGCACCACCTCGCCGGCGGTCTGCGACTCGAGCTGGCTGTCCACGATCTCGACCGGGAGGGTGAAATACCCTGACGATTCGAGTCCAACTACCAGGTCGGAGAGTCCGGTGAGACCGGTCGCCCTCCCCTGCACGGTGATATCGGCCCCCTCCTGCCGAAGCTCGGTAAACCACACCCCTTCGGGGAGCGCCCGGCTCACCTGGTCCAGCATCCGCACCGGGCCGCCCTGCCCCTCTCGCAGCTCTTCGATCAGGGTCACGCGGCGGGCCAGCTCGGCGCTCTGGGCCTCGAACCTGTTCCGCTGCCCCACGACATCCGCCATCGTGGCCAGCTCCTGGTCCACGGTGCGCAGCTGATCGTCGATGCGGCTGGTCTCATCTTGCAGGGAGTAAAACTGCCACCCCACGAGGCCAAGGACCGACATAAGAATTGCCACGCAGGCCAGGGTGACCTTCTGACCCGTTTCGATCCCGATCTTGGGTTTGGTGCGGCCGCGTTCGACCGCCATCAGGTTGATGCGAATCATCGGTCGTCCACCCGGCGTAGCGCCAATCCCACCGCCACGACCACGGTCGGTGCCAGCTCCTCCCGCTCCACGTCACCGAGCTTCTTGGCGTCGAACGTGATCTGACGGAAGGGATCGAATGCCGCGACCGGAAGCTCGAATCGGGTCTCGAGCGCCTCGAGGAACCCGTCGATGGCCGCAGCGCCCCCGCTGACAATCAGCTGATCTATTCGATCCGACGCCGCCGTGGCGCGGAAGAAGTCGAAGGTCTTCTCGATCTCGAGCATCAGGTTGTCCGTGACTGCGCTCAGGACCGGTTCGGCATGCTCGAGACTGCCGCCATCGACGGGAACACCGCGTTTGAGGGCGTCCGCATCCTCGAAGGCGAGGTTCAGCTCCTTCTGGAGCGCCTCGGTATGGGCGTTGCCACCGATCGAGATGTCGCGGGTGAACAGCGACTGTCCCCCTTCGATGATGTTGATGTTGATGGCGCTGGCCCCGGCGTTGACCAGCGCGACGACGCGGGCCATGTCAACGCCGTAGTTGACCTCGTAGGCGTTCTGGAGCGCGAAGGCGTCCACGTCCACCACCACTGGCACCCGCCCCGCCTGCGAGATGACGCCCGTGTAGTCGGCGATTTTTTCCTTCTTGGCCGCGACCAACAGGACGTCCATCGTGCCCCGGTCCGAGTCGTCCGCGTCCGCTCCCAGGACCTGATAGTCGAGGTTGACGTCCTGGATATCGAACGGGATGTACTGTTCGGCCTCCCAGTAAATGGACTCGTCGAGTTCCTCTTCACTCATGCGCGGCAAGGAGATCTTCTTGACGATGACGGCGTTGCCCGAAAGCGACGCCACAACGTCCTTTGTCTTGATACCGTTCCCCTCGAAAACCTGCCGGATCACGTCGGCCACCGCCCCACCGTCAATGATCGCGCCGTCGACGATGCAGTCCGGAGGCACGGGTTCGCTCGCGAGGGCGGCCACCTTGTAGCCGCCCGGAGTCTGGCGCAGTTCCACCGCCTTGACGGCGCTCGAGCCGATGTCGAGACCGACCAGCGACTTGGTCCTGCGAAACAGCACGTTCTCGTCTCCCGGGCGTCGGCCCGTCCGTTCTCAGACTGCAAGCGGCGTGCCCACGGGGGGCCGCCAGCGACGCCGACGGCGGTCCGCGCCCGTCGCTTCGTCGCACTTCGGTCTATCGGTCGCGGCCCGCCCCGGCTGCACCCTGTCGGCCGTAGCCGCGGACCGACGCCGTCCGGGCGAACCCCCTGAGGGCCGACCTGCTCCGTCGCCAGATATTGACACCCTCTCTAATTGCCCGTATCATCGGAGTTTACGTCTGTGGCCTGGAGGGCCACTGGAGAGGGAATGCCCACATTTGTTCCAACCCCGTCCAGCGTCGACCGGCGCTGGCACGTGATCGACGCCGGAGACCGGGTTCTGGGACGGGTCGCCACCGTGGCGGCGCGTCTGCTGCAGGGCAAGCACAAGCCGCAGTACGCCCCGTTCCTCGACATGGGTGACTTCGTCATCATCACCAACGCAGCCAGTGTCAAGCTCACTGGCGCGAAGGAAGAACAGAAGCTCTACCGCTACCATAGCGGCTACGAGGGCGGCCTTCGGGAGGAACGCGCCAAGGTACTGCGAGCCCGGATACCGGCGCGGATGATGGAAGAAGCCGTGCGCGGCATGCTGCCGAAAACCAAGCTCGGGAATCAGATGTATCGCAAGCTGAAGGTGTACGCCGGGGCCGAGCACCCGCACGCGGCCCAGCAGCCAACTCCACTCGAGGTGTCCTGACGTGGCGGCAACGAGTTTTTATGGCACCGGCCGACGCAAGTCGTCGACCGCGCGTGTGTTTTTGAAGCCCGGCAGCGGCGAGTTCGAGCTGCGCGGGTCGACGCTCGAGAAGCGTTTCCCGTCCGAGTCGATTCGGACGCGGATTCGAACCCCGCTCGAAGTGGCGGAAGCGATCGACAAGGTCGACATCCTCGCCACCGCGAAGGGCGGCGGAGTGACGGGACAGGCCGACGCCTTGCGGCTCGGCATCGCGCGGGCGCTGGTCGCCTTCGACCCGGAGCTGCGTCCGATCCTGAAGAAGGCTGGTCTCCTGACCCGTGATGCGCGGATCAAGGAGCGGAAGAAGTACGGACTGGCTGGCGCCCGCAAGCGCTTCCAGTTCAGCAAGAGATAGACGGAGGCAGCTTGAGTTCGATCGCCATTACGGACTTGCTCGAAGCCGGCGCGCACTTCGGCCACCAGACCAAGCGGTGGAACCCGAAGATGAAGCCGTACATCCTCGGCGCGCGCAACGGCATCTACATCATCGACCTGGCCAAGACGGCCGATCTGTTCGAGAAAGCGGAGACGTTCGTCCGCGATCTCGCTGCGGACGGCAAGACGGTCCTTTTCGTCGGCACCAAACGCCAGGCGCAGGACATCGTCGTCGAAGAAGCCCAGCGGTGCGGGATGTACTTCGTGAACCAGCGCTGGCTCGGCGGCCTGCTGACCAACTTCGTCACCATCCAGCGGAGTTTGGCCCGGCTCAAGGACCTCGAGGCCATGGCCGAGGACGGCCGCTACGACACCTTCTCGAAGAAGGAAATCGCGAGAATCGAGAAGGAAAAGCGGAAGCTGCACAAGAACCTCGACGGCATCCGACACATGGCGAAGCTGCCTGACGCGGTGTTCGTCGTGGACACACGGAAGGAAAAGATCGCCGTCGACGAGGCACGCAAGCTCAAGATCCCCGTGATCGGCATCGTGGACACGAACTGCGACCCCGACGACGTGGACTATGTGATTCCGGGCAACGACGACGCGTTGCGGTCGATCCGGCTGTTCCTTTCGAAGATCGCCGATGCCGCCATCGCGGGCCGCGGACTGCGGAACGAGGGTGGCCAGAGCGCGCCGGGTGGCGACGAGTCTCAGGCTGCGCCCGCCGACACACCCGAGACTCCGGAACCGGCCGCCTCGCCGGCCTGACCCGTCCGAACACCCGCCGAGGCGCCGGCCGCTCTTTGCCGGCGCGTCCGCTGTACGCCGCACCTCTCACCCACCGCACTAACCGCGCCTCGGGCGCGCTGAGGACTCCTAGACATGGCTATTTCCGCCACCGAGGTCAAACAGCTTCGTGACAAGACCGGAGCTGGGTTCATGGATTGCAAATCGGCGCTGGCCGAAGCCAACGGCGACATTGAGCAGGCCGTCACCATCCTGCGCAAGCGTGGGATCGCCAAGGCCGAGAAGCGCTCTGGCCGTAGCACGAGCGAGGGCATCGTCGGTAGCTACATCCACATGGGCGGCAAGGTCGGGGTGCTCGTCGAGGTCGGCTGCGAGTCGGACTTCGTCGCGCGAACCGACGAGTTCCAGCAACTCGTCCGCGAGATCGCGATGCACATCGCGGCCGCCAATCCCCAGGTAGTCACCAGAGACGAGGTGCCCGAAGCGGACGTCGAGCGTGAGAAGGGTATCTTCCGCGCCCAGTTCGAGGAATCGAACAAGCCGGCCGACGTCATCGACAAGATCGTCGAAGGCAAAATGAACAGCTACTACCAGCAGGTCGTGCTGCTCGACCAGCCGTCGATTCGAGATCCGAAGAGCTCCGTGCAGGATCTGGTGACCGCCGCCATCGCCAAGATGGGCGAGAACATCACCATCGCCAGATTCGCTCGCTTCAAGATCGGCGAATCGGACGGCTAACCGGGTCCCGGGTCGACCACCGGGTATAATCCCTGCACTCGATGGCTGCCCCGGCCTACCGTCGCGTTCTCCTGAAACTGTCTGGCGAAGCGCTCATGGGCGAGCGCTCGTTCGGCATCGATCCCGCCGTCGCGGATCAGATCGCATCCGAGGTGGTCGAAGTGCGCCAGCTCGGGGTCGAACTGGCCGTGGTGATCGGAGGCGGGAACATCTTCCGTGGTCTGGCCGGCAGCGCCAGGGGCATGGACCGGACCACGGCCGACAACATGGGGATGTTGGCGACCGTCATGAACGCGCTGGCCCTCAGTGACGCGCTCGAGCGACACGGTGCGGACACCCGTGTCCTGACCGCCATCGAGATGCGAACGGTGGCCGAACCGTTCATCCGGCGCCGCGCCATTCGTCACTTGGAGAAAGGACGTCTGGTCCTGTTCGCCGCCGGCACCGGCAACCCCTACTTCACGACAGACACCGCCGCGGCGTTGCGGGCCATGGAGATCCGCGCGGACGTGATCATGAAGGCGACCAAGGTCGACGGGATCTACACCGCTGACCCGATGACCGACCCGACCGCCACGCGTCTGCCCTCGCTCTCACATCTCGAGGTACTGGAACGGCGACTCCATGTGATGGACGCCACCGCCATCTCCCTGTGCATGGACAACGAGCTGCCGATCGTAGTCTTCGACCTCACGAGGGTGGGCAACGTGCGGCGCGCGGTCATGGGAGAGCCGGTCGGCTCCGTCGTCACCGCGTAGCGTTCCGCGAAACGCATCAGAAAGGCACAGCATGGACATCAGCGACGGCGCCAGCGCGATCGCCGCGGCGCGCAACGGGATGAGAGGCCAGGTCGAACACGTTCGGCACGAGCTGACTGGCGTGCGAACCGGGCGCGCCTCGGTCGGGATCCTCGACTCGGTTCGGGTCGACGCCTACGGCACGCAGATGCCCCTGAACCAGGTGGCGACGTTGTCGGTCCCGGAACCAACGCTGATTGTGGCCAATCCGTTCGACCCGACCCAGATCGCAGCCATCGAACGCGCTATCCAGAGCGCGAACCTGGGACTGAACCCGGCCAACGATGGCAAAGTCGTGCGGATCCCGGTGCCGCCGCTGACCGACGAGCGCCGCAAGGAGCTCTCGCGCATCGTCCACAACCTGGCCGAGGACGGTCGCAACGGCGTCCGCGGCGTACGACGCACCGTGAACGACGCGCTCAAGAAGCTGCTCAAGAACCACGAGCTGTCCGAGGACGACGAGCGGCGCGCCCTCGATGGCGTGCAACAGATCACCGACGAGCACATCGCGCAGATCGACGAGTTGCAGAAGGCCAAGGATTCGGAGCTCCTGGATCACTAAGGCTTTGGGCTTTGGCCACTTGACCGTCGCCGCCACCCGCCCTTGGCGCTATTCGCGTGAGTCTCCACTTTCAGCTCGAGTGTTCGGTCCCATGCGGCGCCGGGCCATTCGACGCGAACGACATCCACCATCTGTGTAGGTGTGGGCGTCCGCTCCTGGCCCGCTACGACTGGGACTACATCGGCCGTCACTGGTCCAAGACCGCCCTCACCGGTGGTATGCGCTCGATGTGGCGGTATGCCCCGGCATTGCCGATCGCGGAGGGCGTAGGCCCCGTGACGCTCGGTGAGGGCTGGACTCCCCTGTTCCACGCCGACTGCCTCGGCGCCGATCTCGGGCTGAAGCGGCTCTTCGTCAAAGACGAAGCGCTCAACCCCACCAACTCGTTCAAGGCGCGCGGCATGTCGGCGGCGGTCACTCGCGCCAGGGACCTCGGCGCCACCACGCTGTCGGCGCCCTCGGCCGGCAATGCCGCCTGCGCGCTGGCCGCCTACACCGCGGCGGCCGGCCTCACGAGCAAGGTCTTCATGCCGCGTGACGTTAAGGCGCCGTTCATCCGAGAGTGCCAGCTCCACGGCGCGGAGGTGACGCTGGTGGACGGCCTCATCACCGACGCGGGACGTATCGCCGCCGAGCAGGGCGCCCCGCTGGGCTGGTACGACGTCTCCACGCTCAAGGAACCGTTCAGGGCCGAGGGCAAGAAGACTATGGGCTACGAGATCGCCGAGCAGTTCGGCTGGAGCTGGCCCGAGTGGATCATCTACCCCACCGGCGGCGGCACCGGCATCGTCGGGATCTGGAAGGCGTGTGACGAACTCGAGCAGCTGGGCTGGATCACCGGCCCGCGCCCCCGGCTGGTCTCGGTGCAGGCGGCCGGCTGCGCGCCGTTGGTCCGGGCGTTCGACACGGGCGAAGATACTGCCGTCCCGTGGGAAGACGCCACCACCGTCGCCGACGGCCTGCGAGTACCTGCCGCGGTCGGCGACATGCTGGTCCTCAGAGCGCTCCGGGAGAGCGGGGGGGGCGCCCTCTCGGTCACGGACGCGGAGATGGTGGACGGGATGCGGGCCCTCGGCCGGCGCGAGGGGATCGGGGCGGCTCCCGAGGGGGGAGCCACCGTCGCGGCCCTTCGACACTTGCGTGACGCCGGCACCATCGGCGATGACGACGGCGTGGTGCTGTTGAACACCGGTGGCGCGCTGAAGTATCTCGACGTCCTGGATCCGCCAGCCTGACCGGGCGCGCCACGATTGCGGGCCTCGACCAGCGGCGTGTACAATCGAAGTTTGCGTGTCGCGGCCGACCCGTCGGCTGTGCACGCCATGCCCCTGGGGGCCGCTAGCTCAGTTGGGAGAGCGCCGCGTTCGCAACGCGGAGGTCGTGGGTTCGAATCCCATGCGGTCCACCATTCCCTCACCCGAACCGCGGCTACGCGGCGTCCTCAGCCCTCTCCGCCGAGTCGGTGCCCCAGCGTTCAAGCACCGGTCGTAGCCGCGCCATCGTGACCGGCTTGGCCAGATAGTCGCTCATCCCGGCATCCAGGCAGCGCTCACGGTCACCCGGCATCGCGTTGGCCGTCATCGCCACGATCGGGACCGACGCCTGGCCGGCCTCCAGACGACGAATGCAGCCGGTCGTGTCGAACCCATCCATGTGCGGCATCTGGCGTCCATGAAGATCAGGTCATACGGCTTGGCCTCCCGGTCGAAGGGAACGTCGGCGAACTGTCGCGACACCCAGCCACGCTCCCCGATCATCCAGAACCACGCCCCTCGTGTCCTCATGCCTCTAGTATCGCCTGACCGGGCCTGCCGCTAGACGGCTGCGGTATAACAGAGGGATGGCCTACCGTGCGGTGTTCCGTTGTATTGCCGGGTGCCCCGGCGAGCATTCCCTCTGGACCCCGATCTATCGCTGCCCGACCTGCGGCGATCTCCTCGAGGTGTCTCATGACCTCGACGCGCTGAGGGACCGCTCCGCCATCGCCTGGATGAGGCTGTTCGATGAACGCTACAAGCGCACCACCTGGCCCTACGGCTCGTCGGTCTGGGGCAAGAAGGAATGGGTCTGTCCGGACGTCCGTGACGATGCGGTGGTGTCGATGGACGAGGGCGGCACAAACCTGTTCTGGGCGGAGCGATTCGGTCGCGAGCTGGGGATGCAGGACCTGTGGGTCAAGCTCTGCGGGAATTCACACACCGGCTCGTTCAAGGACCTCGGCATGACGGTCCTGGTGTCGGTCGTCCGGCAGGTCATCCAGGACGGCGGAAACATCCGCGCCGTGGCCTGCGCCTCCACCGGTGATACGTCGGCGTCGCTGGCGGCCTACGCCGCGGCCGGCGACATCCCCGCGATCGTGCTCCTCCCTCGCGGGAAGGTGTCGACCGCCCAGCTGCTCCAGCCGATCGCCAACGGGGCGCTGGTCCTTGCGCTCGATACCGACTTCGATGGGTGCATGGCCATCGTGCAGCGGCTGAGCCAGGACGAGGGGATCTACCTGGCCAACTCGATGAACAGCCTCAGGCTCGAGGGACAGAAGACGGTAGCCATCGAGATCGTCCAGCAGCTAGACTGGCAGATTCCGGACGTGGTGATCATCCCGGGCGGAAATCTCGGCAACGTCAGCGCGCTCGGCGCGGGATTCCAGCTGATGGCCAACCTGGGGATCATCGACAAGCAGCCGCAGATCGTCGTCGCGCAGGCAGCGGCGGCCAATCCGCTGTATCTCGCCTACACGCGCGGCTGGGAGTTCGAGGCCGTGGCGGCGCAACCGACCCAGGCGTCCGCCATCCAGATCGGAAACCCGGTGTCGGTACAGAAGGCGATCCGCACACTCAAACGTCACCGTGGGATCGTCGAGCAGGCCACCGAGGCCGAGCTTGCCGAGGCGTCGGCGCGAGCCGATCGCACCGGTATGTACAACTGTCCGCACACCGGGGTCGCGCTGGCCGCGCTCATCAAGCTGCGAGAGCGGGGGCTGATCGACACCTCGTCACGCGTGGTCGTGGTATCGACCGCCAGCGGGCTGAAGTTCACCGACTTCAAGCTGGGCTACCACGAAGATCGGCTGCCCGGCGTGGCCCCCGAGCACGCCAACACCCCGGTCGAGCTTCCCAACGACTACGACGCGGTGCGGAAGACGATCGACCAGCACGCGGCCGGCATGACCAGCTAGCCCAGGAACATGTCGTAGGCCGTGTTCCCGCGTTGCAACTCAAAGCGGTAACCGACGTTCTCGAGGAACGCATGGAACGCGTCCTCGTCCCCTCCAGGCACCTCGAACGCCGCCAGCACACGGCCGAAGTCCGCGCCATGGTTTCGATAGTGGAACAGGCTGATGTTCCAGCGCCCACTGAGCGCCTCGAGGAAGTCCATGAGCGCGCCGGGTCGCTCAGGGAACTCGAACCGGCACGCCCGCTCCTGACGCGCCTCCGAAGCGCGTCCCCCGACCATGTGGCGGACGTGGAGCTTGGCCATCTCGTCATCGGAGAGGTCAATGGTGGCGTAGCCCGCGTCGACGAGCTGACTTCGCACCTGCTCGGCGTCCTCTCGCGAGGCGGTGCCGATCCCGACGAAGATGTGCGCCTCCTGCCGGCTGCTGAGCCGATAGTTGAACTCGGTGATGACCCGGGGACCGATAGCGGCGCAAAACGCGCGGAACGCTCCGGGACGCTCCGGAATGGTGACCCCGAAGACCGCCTCGCGCGCCTCGCCCAACTCGGCCCGCTCGGCCACGAAACGGAGCCGGTCGAAATTCATGTTGGCGCCGCTCAGTACCGCCACGAGACGCTCGACCGGTCTCTCCGACCGCGCCGCCCAGCGTTTCAGACCGGCCACCGACAGGGCGCCAGCCGGCTCCATCACGGCTCGCGTATCGTCGAAGATGTCCTTGATGGCGGCGCAGATCTCATCGTTGGTCACCCGCACCACCGCATCGACCCGCTCGCGGGCCACCTCGAACACGGCGTCGCCGACCTGCCGCACCGCGGTCCCGTCGGCGAAGATCCCCACCTGCTCGAGTTCCACGCGGCGGCCCTCGGCCAGGGATTGATACAGGGCGTCGGCGTCCACCGACTCCACGCCGATCACGCGCACTTCCGGCATCAGCGCCTTCACGTATGCGGCAATCCCCGCGATCAGCCCTCCGCCCCCGACCGGAACGAACACCGCGTCGAGCCGTCCGTGACACTGGCGCCGAATCTCGTCCGCGATGGTCCCTTGCCCCGCCATGACGAGAGGGTCGTCGAACGGATGTACGACCACGCGCCCCTCGTCAGCCGCGCGCGCCTCGGCGCGCGCCTCCGCGGCGGCGTAGTCGTCGCCCGCCAGTTCCACCTCCGCGCCAAACGCCCGCACCGCGGCCACCTTGATCTCGGGGGTGGTCCTGGGCATCACGACTACCGCCGACACTCCCAGGGCCCGGGCCGAAAAGGCCACCCCTTGGGCATGGTTGCCCGCGCTGGCGCAGATCACGCCACGGGCGCGTTCCGCGTCGCTCAGGTGCGCGATCCGATTGTAAGCGCCACGGAGCTTGAAGCTGAAAACCGGCTGCAGATCCTCCCGCTTGAGCAGCACCTCGGCGCCCACTCGCGACGAGAGTCCCGCGGCGGCGTCGAGCGGCGTCTCCCGCGCCACGTCGTAGACTCGACTACGGAGGATGTCGCGCAGGAGCCGTTCGGCAGGGCCATCTGACGACGGGAACGGCATCGGATCTTCATGCTATCATCGGCCCGGAAACGGTGTGATGCCGATCTACGAGTATCAGTGTCGCGATTGCGACCTCGACTTTGAAGCCTTGGTGCGAGGCCCCCAGAGCCCAGCGTGTCCGGCCTGCGACAGCCGCGCTCTGGAGCGTCGGCAATCCGCGTTCGCCGTCGGCCGGGCCTCGGTCGCCCTGCCGGCCCCAGCGGCCGGAGCCTGCGGCACGTGCGGAGATCCGCGCGGACCTGGCGCCTGCTCGATCAACTGACGGGACCGGGTTCGTCACACCCGCCGTTCCGGGAGGATGTCCACCACATGTCGGTGCCGCGGATTTCAAAGGAAGACCTGAAGGACCTGCTCGACGGAGATGCCGCCAACGCCCCGGTGATCCTCGATGCCCGGCTCAAGTATCCCTACGAGCACAGCACGGTGATGCTCCCGGGGGCCGTCCGCATCGACCCCGACGCCGTCGATGCCTCGGGCCTGTCGACCGATCGCGACATCGTCGCCTATGACTCCGATCCGGAAGAGTTGGTAAGCGCCCGCGTCGCCGCGGTCCTGATCCGACAGGGCTATCGAGCGAGCGCGCTGGCCGGCGGTCTGCCCGAGTGGATCACCGCCAAGTTTCCGACCGACGAGAAAGACGCCCCGAAACAAGCTCCGCCGAAGGCGGGTGGCCTGAAAGGCTGACCGACACGGGGACGCCCCGCCCCACTAAGATCAGCGCCACACGAGGCGCCGTCATGTTCAACCCGACCGCCGCCCGGTCGATGTATCTCGCGCTCTCGTGCGCGCTGCTGGCGCCTGCTCTCGTGGCTGCCCAGGTCGACGAACGTACGGCCGGAGAAGTTCAGGCGGCGCTCGAGTCCAGGCACGCGCTGGTCGTCGACTTCACCGCCGACTTCGTCCAGACCTACGAAGGGGGCATGCTGCGGAGCCGGCTCGTCGAACGCGGCACCGTCCGCGTCAAGCGACCGGGACTGATGCGATGGGACTACGTCGACCCGGAGCCCAAGTTGTATCTGGCTGATGGCGAGCGGTTCTACTCATATCTGGAGCTCGACGCGCAGGTCCTGGTCGGCGCCATGCCCTCACTCGACGAGGCGACAACGGCGATGCAGTTCCTGGCGGGCGCCGGCAGTATCGTCGACGACTTCACGGCCGCCTTCGACGTCGTGGACAACCAGCCAGAGGACACGATCGTGCTCCGGCTCGATCCGATCCGCAGCGAGCGCGACTTCGAGTTTCTGGTGGTCGTGCTGGATCAGCGCACCCTGGCGATCCATCAGCTGGTGGCCCACGACTTCGGTGGCGGTGTGTCGACCTATCAGTTCGGAAACCTGCAGGAGAACACTGGACTGACCGATAGTCCGTTTAAGTTTGACATCCCGGCGGGAGCCCATGTCATTGATCTTGATGAGACGAGTGCCGCGCGTTAGCGCCCTGCTGGCCTGTCTTCTGGTCGGCGCGTGCGCCTCCGGCGCCCGCGACCGTGCCCAGTTGGCCGAGCGGCTCGAAGACTTCGACCGCGCCGTCGTCGAGTACACCCACGCGCTACAGGACCGTCCCAACGATCCGAGCCTTCGCCGTGACCTGGAGCGAGCGAGGCTTCGCGCCGCGCAACAGCACTACGCCGAAGGCCGACGCCACGCCGGCCTCGGCAACTACGATGAGGCGCTCGTCGAGTATCAGATCGCGGCGGAGATGAACCCGCTGAGCGGCGAGATCCAGGATGCCGTGCGCGAAACCCGTCGCGCTGTGCAGACTAGGCTCGAAGCCCGTGCCGAGGGGCAGACCGCGCTCGAGGCGCTCGTCGAGCGGACCCGCTCGCTTCCGCCCAGTGGACTCGAGCTGCCCGAAGACACACTGCCCGAATCGCTGGTCTTCCGCGATGCCAGCAGCCGGGATGTGTTTTCCGCCCTCGGGCAGTTCGCCGACGTGAACGTGGTGTTCGACCCGACCTTCTCCGACGAGGCGCTGTCGATCGACCTCCGCGGCACCACGCTGACGGCTGCCTTGACCGCGGTGGCCGCCTCCACCCGCAACTTCTATCGCGTCACGGCGCCACAGACGGTCACGGTCGTTCCGGATACCCCAGCCAAACGGCGGGAGTATGAGGAAGAGGTCGTCCAGACCTTCTACCTCAGCAACGCCGATGTCGCCGAGACCATCGACATGCTTCGGCTCGTCATCGACCTGCGACGTCTCGCCCCGATGACGGCCACCCGCGCCATCTCGATCAAGGACACCCCTCAGCGCCTCGCCGCCGCGGGCCGTCTGATCGCCGCCATCGACAAGGCGCGACCTGAAGTGGTGATCGACGTCGAGCTACTCGAGGTCGACCGCCAGCGCCTGCGTGAGTATGGGCTGCAGTTCGCCAGCCCAGGCTCTCCCGGCATCGACGGCTTCGCGTCACTCGACCAGACCGATCTGACACTCGATGACCTCGGGTCACTGACTCGAGCCGACGTCTTTGTCGCGAACCTGCCCGGCCTGTTCTACCGGTTGCTGAAGCGGGACGCGAACACCCGCACCCTTGCGAATCCGCATCTGCGCACCTCCGAGGGCACCGCCGCGACGGCCCGATTCGGCCAACGTGTTCCGGTGCCGGTGACCACCTTTGCCCCCTTCGCGACCGGTGGCATCCAACAACAGCCGATCACGTCGTTCAACTACGAGAACATCGGCGTCAACATCGACATCACACCGTTCACGCACCATAACGATGACGTCTCCCTCGATCTGGCCATCGAGGTCCAGAGTGTCTCGGGGACCGGCTTCGGCGACCTGCCCACCTTCGGCAATCGTTCGATCACCACCACGATCCGCCTCCGCGATGGAGAGACGAACATCCTGGCCGGGCTGATCCGTGATGACGAGCGCGAAGTACTCGAAGGGGTTCCGGGGCTGAGCGACCTGCCGATCATCGGTCGGCTGTTCGCCCGCAGCCAGCGGGAGATTCAGGAAACCGACATCATCGTCACCCTCACACCACGGATCATCCGCGTGCTGGATCTCGACGAGTCGGACCTTCGCGCGTTCCGAGTCGAACGCGACAGCGGGGCTGGTCTCGATATCGGCGGGCCCTTGCCGGCTCCGGCCGTGCCCGGCGCGGTGCGCCCCGGCCTACCCGCGACGCCTCCTGGCGCCGGGGGCGCAGCCGCCCCCATCCGCCCGCTTCCGCTGCCATCCGCCCCACCGCCCGACCAGCGCGGCCGGTAGCGGTCAGTCTTTCTCCACCTCGATCCGGGCCCCAAGCTGTCCCAGCCGCTCCACCAGCTGGGCGTAACCTCGCTCGACCGTCTCCAGCGGGTAGATCCGGCTCACGCCGTCGGCCGCCAGTGCAGCCGCGATTAGGGCCATCCCCGACCGCAGGTCCCTGCTATCAAGGGTCCGACCAGTCAGCGGCGCCGGACCGTCGACGATCATCCGGTGCGGGTCACAGAGGAACAGGTTGGCCCCCATGCCGCTCAGCTGCTCGAGCGCGAACAGGCGTAGTTCATACATCCAGTCGTGCACGAGGGTCCGTCCCTCGGCCTGGGTCGCCAGCACGCTGATCAGGCTCACCATGTCGCTGGGGAACGCCGGCCACGGCGCGGTCGTGATCTGACGAACCGCCACCGGCCGGGATACGCCGGACCGCATGACGTCGCCCTCGACCTCGCAGTCGACCTGCATCCGCTTCAGCACGGTGGTGATCGGCTCCAGATGCCGCTCCCGCGCCCCGTGCACTTCGATCTCACCGCCGCTGACCGCGGCGGCGACTACCCAACTCCCCGCTTCGATGTAGTCTCCGTCCAGACGATGCTCGGCGGCGCCGAGCGCTCCCCCGCCAGCGATTCGAATCGTGGGGGTCCCTGCCCCCTCCACCTGCGCTCCCATGGTCGAGAGGAACTCGCACAACTCGACCACGTGGGGTTCGCATGCCGCGTGCCGAATCTCGCTCTCGCCGTCGGCGGCTGCCGCGGCCAGCAGCGCGGTCTCGGTGCCGGTCACCGACGCCTCCTCCAGGTAGATCGATGTTGGCTGGAGGCCGTCCGGCGCCTCCAGGACATAGTCCGCGCCGGTGTCTGGTCGGCGTCGCACGCCCATCGCTTCCAGGGCTTGCAGATGCGCGGCCAGGGTGCGGCGCGCAGGAAAGTCTCCTCCCGGCGGTGCCAGAGTGACCTGGCCCAGACGCGCCAGCAACGGCCCACACAGCAGGACCGACCCGCGAAGCCGACCGACGAGACGTCGGTCTGGCTCGTGCCCGCTCAACCCGGCGCAGCGCACGCGAACGGTGGTCGTGCCAGTGCCCTCCACTTCCGCACCAAGGCCGGTCAACAGGTCAGCCATGACCTGCACGTCCTTGATCCGAGGCATGTTGGTGAGCGTGCACTGATGCTCGGTCAGCAGACACGCGGCCAACAACGGGAGCGCCGAGTTCTTGTTGCCCTCGACATCGACCCGGCCAGCGAGCGGAGACCCACCCTCCACCGCGAGCGTCGTCAGCCCCTCTCCTCCTGACTTGACCATGTCGTTTGCCGTTCCTCGCTCGAAACCTACGCCACTTCCGGTCCGTCGACGTTCAGAATTCACCTAGGCAGACGAGCTCCAGCCGCAGCTGAATCCCGAATCGCCGTGCGACCTCGTCCCGACACCGCTCGATCAGCGCGAGGATGTCGGCCGCCCGCGCCCCCCCCTCGTTGACGATGAAGTTCCCATGGACCGTGGATACCTTCGCGCCGCCCTGTCGACGTCCCTTCAGTCCCGAACGGTCAATCAACGCCCCGGCCGACCTGGGAACGCCGTCGGGGAGCGGGCCATCGTCAGAACTGGGATTCTGAAATACACAACCCGCCGACGCTCGGTCGAGAGGCTGGGTCCGTTTGCGGAAGGCCAACGACTCGCGGGCCGCCTGGCGGAGGGCCACGGGGTCGCCGGGCGCCACCCGGAACTCGGCCCAGGACACAATCTCGCGCGTGTGCTGGACCCGGCTGTCGTCGTATCCGAACGCCATGTCGCCCGCTGGCACCTCGAGACAGCTCCCCGTGTCATCGAGCAGGCCAACCGTGGTCACCATATCACCCACCAGTCGACCGTCGAAGTGCGCGTTGCCGCGGATGGCGCCCCCCACGGTCCCCGGTGTGCCGGCCCAGCGCTCCAGTCCAGCCAGACCCCGCTGAATCGTCCAGCGCACCAGGCCGTTGATGGTGACCCCGGCGTCGGCACGCACGCGATCTCGGCGCGGCGCATGCAGCCGCCCGTGTCGCAACCGGACGACCAGACCGCGCACCCCCCCGTCCCCGACGAGTACGTTCGAGCCTCCGCCGAGCACGGTCAACGGCAGGCCCAGCCGGGCGGTCTCCTGAATCGCCGCGACCAGATCCTGGGGTCGGTCCGTCTCCAGGAGCCAGTCGGCGGGGCCTCCCGTCCGGAACGTGGTGAACGGCACCAGAGACGCGTCGGGCCGCACCCGAGCCCCGAAGAGCGACCTCAAGCGAGCTGGAACCGTGTCGGGCGTTCCCATCACCTCACACGGCCCCGTTCATCTGGTGCCGGATCGCGTCTTCGCGCGCCGCCAGCGCCGCACGCGCATCGGCGTAGCTACAGGGCGCGAACTCAACCCAGTCCCCTGGCGCGAGCTGGGCCGCCACCCCGATGTCAGCCGAGATGACCGTCGCGGGCGCCGGATACCCACCGGTCGTCTGTCGGTCAGCCATCAACAGAATCGGATCGCCTGAGGGCGGCACCTGAATCGTGCCGACGGGCGTCGCCGCCGACAACCCGCCGGCGGGATCGGCCGACGCGAGGGACGGCCCCGATAGCCGGTACCCCATCCGATTTGACGTAGGCCCAAGTTGAAACCGCTGACCGAACAGCCGTGGATACAGGCTCGCGTCGGCCTCCGGTTGACACAGCACTCGAAGCACGGCGCCCCCCCGCGGGAGCGGAAAGGGCGGCCGCAGCTTGCGGCCCGGCCTGGCGGCGCCCGAAGCGACACCGACGTTCAATGAGTCACCGGTTCGGAGCGGGCGCCCCTCCAGCCCTCCAAAGTGACTCGCCAGATCGGTACTCCGACTGCCGAAGACCCTCGGCAGTTCGAACCCGCCCGCCACCGCCACATACGCACGCGCGCCCGTGGTGAGCGCACCGAACGCCAGCCGACCGCCGGGCGACAGGGACACGGCACGTCCGCTCGGTGCCGCCTGGCCCTCGACCTCCAACAAAAACCTCGCGCCGCCGACGGCGATGGTCGTACCGGCGCTGAATTCCAACGTTGGCCCGGCCAATGTGACCTCGAGCGTGGCGGCCTCGGGCGGGTTGCCCACCAGCTGGTTCGCCGCACGATGCGACCAGGTGTCCATCGCCCCCGAGACCGGAATGCCCAGGGCCTGGTGCCCCCAACGTCCCAGATCCTGGACCGTGGTCATCGGCCCCGGCGCGACCACCCGCACCATCATGGGGCTTCCACGGACCGGGGCTCGAACCGAACGAGATCTCCCGGCCGGAAGACGCACGCAGGCTCTCCATCGAGGCGGAACGGCTCGAGCTCCGCGGTCCCGATCAATTGCCACCCCCCGGGCGCAACCGCGGGATAGATACCGGTCTGGCGACCGGCGATCCCGACCGCGCGAGCCGGCACCGCCACCCGAGGCGTCTGGCGCCGAGGCATCGCGATGCGACGGTCAACAACTCCCATGTAAGCAAACCCAGGCAGGAAACCCAGCATGAACACGCGATAGCGAGCGGCCGCGTGACGTTGCACCACCTCGTCGAGCGAGCACTCGGCGAACGCGGCGACCGCCCCGAGGTCCGGGCCACCCGGTCCGCCATAGCGGACACCCACCGTGAGCTCCCGCCCGGGCAACGTCTCAGGTTCAGCCGAGGCGGCCCATCGGCGGAGTCGGTCCGACAGGGCGGCGGTATCGGCTACGAGCGGATCGACGTAGACGGTCACCGCACTATGGGTCGGCACGACATCCCTGACTCCCGCCAACCCCGCCGCCCGCACCTGTCGCGCGATCTCGACCGCCTTCGCATTCACATCCGGGTTGAGCTCGGCGTCACACCCGACGGCCAGCGCCGCGTCACCACAACGCCAGACCCGCCACGCGGCCGCAGCGCTTCCGCCGCCATCGATCTCTGGCGGCGTCACAGTCCCTCGTTTGCCGCCAACCTGTCGAGCAGCTTCTGATGGATGCCACCAAAGGCGCCGTTGGACATCACGACGACGAGATCCCCTGCGCCCGCCTCCGCCCCCACCGTTTCGACGATCGCGGAGACGTCCGGCAGATGTCTCGCGCATGGGCCACCGCGAGAGATGCCGTCGACCAGCTCGGTTTCCGACAGCCGTTCTTCGTCGGGTAACGACGCGCGGAAGACCCGCCCGATGATTACCTCGTCGGCCGCATCGAACGCACGTTCGAAGTCCCGTTGAAAAACCCGGCGACACGCGGTGGCCGACCGAGGCTCGAAGAGCGCCCAGATCCGGCGGTCGGGGTGGGCCGCCCGCACACCGGCCAGGGTCTCTCGGACCGCGGTGGGGTGATGGGCAAAGTCGTCAAAGACCGTGACGTCCCGCGCTCTCCCTCTCACTTCGAGTCGACGGCGCACACCCTGGAACTCGGACAGCGCCCTCGCAATGGACTCCCCATCGAGGCCCACGTGCCGCGCCACGGCGAACGCGGCCAAGGCGTTGCGCACGTTGAACGCGCCCACGAGAGGGAGGGTGACCGTCGCCTCCGTCTGCCCATCATGGGTTACCACGAACCGGGTCGACCCGACGTCGGCCACGACCTCCCTGGCCCTCCACTGTGCCCGCTCCCCGAGCCCAAACGTCTCGACCGGACAGGGAGCGGCCCGGCCGAGGGCAAGAGCCTCCGGGTCGTCGCCCCCCACCATGAGACGCCCTCGCGACGGAAGCAGCGACACGAGTCGCGCCATCGCCTGACGGATGCCGTCGACATCGGCGTAGATGTCGGCGTGGTCGAACTCCAGGTTTCCGAGCACCACGACGTCCGGGACGTACTTCAGAAACTTCGCGGTCTTGTCGAAGAATGCGCTGTCGTACTCGTCCCCTTCGATCACGAACTCAGGCCCCGCCCCCAGCCGGTAGCTGGACCCGAAGTTCCCCGTCACGCCACCCACCAGGAAGCTGGGATCCCGACCTCCGGCCGTGAGAACCCACGCCAGCAACGACGTCGTGGTGGTCTTCCCGTGGGTCCCAGCCACCACCAGGGAACGACGCTCCCACAGGAAGGTCTCGCGCACCATTTCCGGCAGCGAGCGATACCGGATCTTCCGGTCGAGGGTCGCCTCGACCTCGGGGTTGCCCCGGGACACGGCGTTCCCAATGACCACCAGATCGAGACTGTCGTCGATCCGCTCCCCGTCAAAACCATCGAGAACGGTGATGTCGCGCGCGGCCAGAAAGTCGCTCATCGGCGGATACACATGCTGGTCCGATCCCTGCACGCGGTAGCCACGGTCTTGTAGCATCACGGCCAGTGTCGCCATGGCCGTGCCACAGATACCGATGAGATGTATGGTCATCGCGACTCCACCGCTGATTCCAGCACCTCGACTTCCGCCTCGGTCTCGCCGGCCACCCGCACCTTCACCCCGAGCGGGACGGTCAAGGCGGGACCGCGCGTGTGTCCAGTCGGAAACCCGAAGAGCACCGGCCCGGCGACGGGAGCAAGCAGGTCCATCAACACCCCGCGTGCGGTCGGCGTCCCACACGCTTCATCGCAACCGGGAAACTCCCCGCACACCACAGCCGAGGCTTTGGCGAGCACCCCGCTCGCCGCCAGCTGGGTCACCATGCGATCCAGCCGATACGGCCGCTCTCCGACGTCCTCGAGCAACAAGACGTGACCGTCTGGCGGGTCAAACGCATACGGAGTGCCGAGCGAGGCCACCAGTTGAGTCAGCGTCCCGCCCAAGAGCGGTCCGATAGCGTCCCCTGGCTTCGCGACTTCGACTCCCGTCATCGGGAGCGCTCCCATCGGGCTCTGCCGTGTCACGGCCTCGAGCAGCGAGCGCTGATCGTAGCCAGAGCTCTGTGCCCCGAAGTTCACCGCCAGCGGCCCATGGAAACTGACCAGCCCGCACACCTGCCCAAGATAGACCAGCAGTGCCGTCAGGTCGCTGTGGCCGATGAACGGCTTCCGAGCGGTGCGGATGAGCTCCGGGTCGAGCAGGGGCAGCACCTGTGCGCTTCCGTAACCGCCGCGGATCCCGATGAGGCCTGCGATCTCCGGATCCCGCCACGCATCGAGCAACGACCGGGCTCTCGTGGCCGTATCGCCAGCGGTGTACCCGCGTCGCGCGAACGCGTCACGGGCCGGCACCGGTACCAGACCCAGCCGCCGGATCTCGGCGGCGCCCGCCTCATACGCCTCCTGTTCGAAAGGGCTGGCCGGAGCCACAAGTGCCACCTGGTCTCCAGGGGACAGCGGCCGTGGTCTGCGCATCGGATTCACGTCCCTCCGGCCCGAGCCAACTCCTCGGCCAACGCGCGATGGGCATCGGTACCGAGCCGTGCCCGCAGGGCCGGTCCCGACAGCGGACGTCGCGGTGGGAGCCCGAGAAACCGTGCCTTTACAGCCTCATGTCGTTTCCACGCGGCATCGAGAGCGGTCGCCGACACACGCCCGGTCTCGACCGTGTGGATCAGCGCCTCGATCGCCGTCACATGTTGCTCGATCGAGGGACCGCACAGCAGTAGCGTGTCGCACCCGGCGTCGAACGCCCGCACGGCGGCCTCCGACACGGGGTGCGCTGCCGCGATCGCGCCCATCTCGAGATCGTCGGTGACAATCAAGCCTCGGTGCCCCATCTCGTCCCGCAGCACGTCGGAGATGAGAGTCCGAGAGAGCGTGGCTGGCTGCTCGTCGTCGAACGCGGGATACAGCACGTGGGCACTCATCACCGAGGCGACGCCTGCCTCGATGGCCGCCCTGAAGGGCACCAGGTCACGCGCCCGGAACCGGTCCGGCGGGTGCTCCACGACCGGAAGCTCGTGGTGGGAGTCGGCGCGGGTGTCACCGTGCCCCGGGAAGTGCTTGCCGCAGGCCGCGACTCCCCGCGCCTGGAGCGCCTCGATGAAGGAGGTCGCGAGTCTGGCGGCCAGGTCGGGATCGTCGGACAGTGCCCGATCGCCGATCACCGGGTCGGCGCCGGCGTGATGAAGGTCCAGGACCGGAGCAAAGTCCAGCGTCACCCCGACCGCGGCCAGTTCGTCGGCCAGCGCCGTCGCCACCCGCGCGCTCAGTGCCGGATCGCCGTGACGTCCGAGCGCCGCCATCGCCGGCCACTCGGTAAACGGGGACCGAAGGCGAGCGACCCGCCCTCCCTCCTGATCGACGCTGACCCACAGAGGGACCTCGGTCGCCAACTGCTGCGCATCGTGAGCCAGTTCGGCCACCTGCTCTGGCGCCTCGATGTTCCGCCCGAACAGGATCACGCCGCCCAGCCCCCACTCGCGGGCGACCGCCGACAACTCCGGTGGGATGGTCGCCCCGGCGAACCCCAGGATGAACAACCGACCGACGTGGCGATGGAGTGCGTTCACGCGTGCTCGCGTCTCGTGAAGGCCGATCCGCGCCGGACTGCGACGCGGCGGGAGCAATTATAATGCGCGCGTGCTGGTCAGCTCCTCTGCCCCCACCAGGATCGACTTGGCCGGTGGGACCCTCGACATCTGGCCGCTCTACCTCTTCCACTCTGGCGCACAGACGATCAACGCCGCGCTCGGGATTCGAGCGAGCTGTCAGGTCCGCTCCCGCCCGGACAGTCGGGTCATCCTGGCCTCAAGCGACACCGGACTGAGACTCGAGGCCGAGGACTGGCGGTCGCTCAACCTGGAAGGCGACGGCCGCCTTCTGGCGCACCTCGGGAGGTTCTTCGAGCTGTCGGGCGTCGAGGTCACCACGAGCTCAGGCTCTCCGATGGGCGCCGGCATCGCCGGCTCCTCCGCGCTGACCATCGCCGTCTGTGCCGCGCTGGCCCGCTGGCAGCAGCGCGTGCTGTCTTCCGAGCAGCTGCTCACGCTGGCCATGAACCTCGAAGCGCGCACGCTCGGCATTCCGACCGGGGTGCAGGACTACCGTCCGGCCCTCTATGGCGGGGTCTCGGCGGTTGAACTGGGTCCGCTCGGTGTCGAGCGGGTTCCGCTCGACATCGACGTTGCGGAACTCGAGCGACGGCTCGTGCTCTGCTACAGCGGAGACTCACGGTCCTCCGGACTCAACAACTGGGACATCACGCGACGCCACATCGAAGGAGATCAAGCGCTGGCGGCGCACTTCGCCACGATTCGCGACATCGCCGTTGACACCCGCCGGGCCCTGGTCGCCCAGGATTGGCCCGAGCTCGGCAGACAGCTCGCCCGTGAATGGGACACCAGGCAGGCCCTCGCCCCGGGGGTCACGACACCCGCGATTGACCGCATCCTGTCCGGCGCGCGGGCCGCTGGAGCGCTGGCGGGCAAGGTCTGTGGAGCCGGGGGCGGCGGGTGCGTCTGTCTCGTGATCGATCCTGACCGACGAGATCAGGTCTGTGACAGTCTGGTCGACGCTGGGGCCCAGCTGCTCGAGTGCCGGATCGACACCGAGGGACTCCGGGTCGACGTCGAGCCGGACTGAGCCCGGCCATGGACAATCACGCGATCGCCCGGGTGCTCTCGGACGTCGGCGACCTGCTCGAAATCAAAGGTGCGAACCCGTTCAAGATCCGCGCCTACCGTCAAGCGGCCGACGTGGTCGGGCACCTTGCCGAAAGGGTTGCTTATTTCTCCGAAGACGAGCTCCGGACCCTCCCGGGAATCGGGAAAGACCTCTCGACCAAGATCAGGGAACTCGCCGAAGAAGGCACGCTGGGCTATCTCGATGAGCTGCTCCAGGAGTTTCCGCCCACCATCCTGGACCTGCTCCGGCTCCGGGGCGTCGGCCCTCGCACCGTGGCGCTCCTCTATCGCGAGCTCGCGGTCGATAGCCTCGACGCGTTGGAGGCCGCCGCACGGGCGGGCCGCGTCCGTTCGCTCAAGGGCCTTGGTCCACGCAAGGAACAGCAACTGCTTCAGGCGGTCTCAGAGCACCGCAGCCGCGTGGGCCGACACCTGCTCCATCGGGCGGAGGCCGCCGCCCAGAAGATGATCGCCTACCTCCGGCAAGATCGACCAGACCTCCGTGTCTCGGCGGTCGGCAGTCTGCGCCGCAGGCGCGAGACCTGCGGCGACATCGATCTGCTGGCCGTGGGCGAGGACGACGATCTGATGGACAGGTTCACGTCGAGCCCGGACGTCAGCCGGGTGCTCGGGCAGGGCTCGACCCGGGCGAGCGTCCGTCTCACCGGCGACCTCCAGATCGATCTCCGCCTGGTCGCCGCCGAGAGCGCCGGCGCCGCGGCGCAGTACTTTGCCGGCTCCCAGGCGCAAAACATCGCACTACGAGACCGAGCGTTGCGACGGGGGCTCACACTCACCGAGTATGGCCTGATTCGCAGCGACGACGACTCCCTGGTCGCCGGCGATACCGAAGAGAGCATCTACGCCGCCCTCGACCTCGACTACGTACCACCGGAGCTCCGGGAACACCGCGGTGAGCTGGCCGCCGCCGAAGCGGGTCAGCTGCCCTTGCTCATCGAGACCGGGGATCTGCGTGGAGATCTCCACTGCCACACCGACGCCAGCGACGGCAAAGCCAGCCTTGAACAGATGGGGCTCGCCGCCCGGGACGCCGGACTGGAGTATCTCGCGATCACCGACCACAGTCAGGCCCTGGCGATGGCCAATGGGCTCGATGAGACCCGCGCCCTGCGGCACGCGGCTCGGATCCGGGCGCTCAACGCGACACTCGACGGGATCACCCTGCTGGCTGGCATCGAATGCGACATCCTGGCCGATGGCAGGCTGGATCTCTCGGATGGCTGTCTCGCCGAGTTGGACCTGGTGGTTGCCTCGGTGCACTCCAGCATGACCCAGGAACGGGACGCGATGACGGACCGGCTTCTACGGGCCCTCGACTCACCGGTGGTCGACATCCTCGGGCATCCCACCGGCCGCCTACTGCTCAGACGTCGCCCGGTCGACCTCGACGTCGACGCGATCTTCGGCGCCGCGGCCGAACGGAATGTGGCGCTCGAGATCAACAGCCAACCCCACCGCCTGGATCTTTCTGACAGTCATGCGCGACTGGCCCGGGAGCGCGGCGTGCGGCTGGTGATCTCGAGCGACGCCCACGCACCCGATGCGTTCGCGCGACTCCGGTGGGGTGTGGCGGTCGCTCGTCGAGCCTGGCTCGAACCGGCCGATGTCCTGAACACGCAATCGCTCGAAGCCATGCGGTCCTCGCTGCGTCGTCACCACTCCAGGAGCCAGTCATGACTACCGTCGCCTCGGCGCGCGCCGAGCTCAAGCGGATGTACAACGAGACGTCACCAGCCACGATCGAGCGGGATCTCGCCCTCGCGATTTCCCTGCTCAAACAGTTGAAGGGCGAGGCGGAGCGAGCCGAGGTCGCCATCTACATGGACGGGCTGTCGCAGATGCGGTCGGAATGGATCCTGGCGAAGCGGGCCAAGGCACGGAAGCAGGCCAAGACCGGGGCGAAGACCTCGTCGCCGACACCGGCCGGCGGCGGCCGACGCACCAAACGCACCGGCAAACCGCGCCCCAAGAATAAACGCTCGTTCTGAGCGTCTATCTCCGACGTGCCTGCCCCGTGAGCAGGAACTTGCGGGCGGCGGCGCGCACCCCATCGGAGATGTTGCGGTCGCTCGTGATCAGCTTGAGGTCGCGTTCATTCAACCGCGTCACCATCGGCATCACGATGGCAATCGGCGTCTTGAGGTTCGTCACCAGCGCCGCAGTCACGGGATAGTGCTTGTTCCAGTGCCGGCTCGTCCCGACAACACGCAGCACTTCCTCTTGGACGCTCGTCATGCGGGCGTAGGTTTCGATCTCCGTGACGTTCAGCTTGGGGCTGCCGAGCACCGCCACGGCCACGACCTTGTTGGGGTCACGAATGAGCACGAGCGCTGCTCGCGGGAACCGCGCCGGGCGATCTTGATCCGGTCAATCACCGCCTTCGAGGCGAGCACTTGAGGTCGTGACTCGCTCAGGCCTGGTCCCGACTCCGTCGTCTCCTCGACCGCTGTCACGTCCTCACCTGCCGGGACGGGGTCCGGGTCGATCCCTCGGGCGACAAGGGCCTCCCTTGTCTCGGTCGTGACATCCGGCCGGGCCATGATGGCCAACAATGGGTCGACCGATATCCGACCGAGCGTCCGTTCGGCGCGGTCCGCCACGGCCGGTTCGCTGTCACCGAGAAGGAACACCAGGAGATCGAGCTGCTCGGCCGCCTCCCAGACCAGTCCTCCATCGGCCGCCAGCAACCGAACGTCGAGCGGGATATCCCCTCGCCGAAACAGGGCCAGGAGCGGAGTGGACACGATACAGGCGGATGGGTGCCCCGGCCTTAAGGCGACAGGAAGCTTCCGAGGTTCTGGTGAGTGATGCGTGCCGTCACGACCTCTCCGGGCTCTCCCAGGGATCGTCCGGGCAACTGGTTGATGGCGAACTCGAACACGCCGGCGTTGCCGATGTTCAACACGATCTCGTCGCTCGCCTGATAGGACTCGCGTTCTCCCCCTTGCATCACGCGCGAAAAGACCAAGTCTCCATCGATGGTCAGCGAGACCCAGCAATCGTCGGTCGGCTCCAGTACCAGCGCCAACGGCTCGGCGACGGACCCCTCCGCGTCGTTCGCGTCGGCCGCCGGCGCGGGCACGGCGACGAGGGGCGGAGCCGACGCCGGAATCGACTCGTTCACCGGCGCCGGCTGACTCTCTGCCACCGGGGCCGCGACCTCCTGATCTCCTCCAGAGTCACGGGTGCCGAGATAGAGCAGGCCACCGGCCAACGGAATGCCGACCACGAGCAGGGTCAGCACCGTGCCGGCCATCAGCTGCTGGCTCTGGAACTCGTCGTGCTCCTGCGCCCGAGGATCTGGGCGCGAGCTCTCTGCCGTCGTCGTGGGCGGCACCTGCGCGATGTAGTCGCGCAGGGTCGCCTCGGCATCGAGCCCGACCTCGCTGGCGTACGCCTTGACGAAGGCTCGCGTGAAGATCCCGCCCGGGAGCCGCGCGAAATCGTTCTCCTCGAGCGCCTCCAGGGCGCTCACGGAGATCTTGGTCGTCGTGGCGATCTCGCGCAGCGTGATCTGTTTGGACTCGCGGGCCGCACGCAGACGGGCGCCCACGTTGCTCGGACCGGTCGACGTCGATAATCTGAGCCTCAAGTTCAAGTCAGCCTCGCTGGACATGGCTCTGTGCGTAGTGCTGGCGAATCTCATTGACGACGCTCCGGAGCCGCGCCGGCTCCAGCCCCCCGCCAAACAACCCGATGGCGGCCACTCCGGCCGCGCCTTCTCGAAACACCTCCCTGGAGTTATCGACCGTTATCCCTCCGATCGCCAGGATCGGGAGCGAGATCGCCCGGGCTGCCTGGCCAATCGGTTGGGGACCGCAGGCCGCCACGCCCAGCTTCGACGCGGTCGGGAAGACCGTTCCCCAGACAAGATAGTCCAGTCCCCCGCGCTCAACCGCGGCGCTGGCCTCGGCCCTCGAGTGCACCGAACGACCTAGTGGCAGCCCCTCCCCCAGCCAGCGACGCACCTCTGTCGCGTCCACCGACCGCGACCGTAGATGCACGCCGACACCCCCAACCGCCAGGGCCAGGTCCAGGCGGTCATTCACGAGCAGCTGAGTGACTCCGCCCTCTAGCCGGCTCGCCGATTGTCGCAGCGCGGCGTACAGCTGACGGTCGGTCAGCGCCGGCTCCCGAATCTGTACCAGGTCGACACCGGCCGCCGCGGCGGCCGCGATCTGGGCCACCACCGCTTCGACACTGTCACCGGCCGGCCGGCGCCCGGTGTCGGCCATCTCGAGTG
>MDTE01021515.1_pt1 | contig 55270 bp, 57 predicted proteins | sample 811231 | NCBI WGS metagenome assembly MDTE01 (sample SAMN05326651, study PRJNA326480) | marine metagenome | isolation source: seawater | place: Indian Ocean: Red Sea | collected 2010 | reverse complement strand
GGCCACGATATCGATGAAATTTCATCCGCGTTAGTAAAACGTTCAGACAGACCACGCGCAATCATCGCGAACACCATAAAAGGAAAGGGCATATCCTTTATGGAGGATGATAATAACTGGCACTACCGAATTCCGACCGCGGAAGAAGTCAAAAGAGCGTTTTCGGAATTGAGCTTGTCATGAGAAACGCGTTCGCCGACGAAATCACACAAATTGCGATAACGGATGAACGCCTTGTACTCCTGTCAGGCGATATAGGTAACCGATTGTTTGATAACTTTAAGGCCAAGTTTCCATCCCGGTTCCTTAATTGTGGGGTTGCTGAAGCAAATATGACAGGCGTTGCTGCTGGCTTAGCAATGAGCGGTTTACGTCCGATCACATATACCATCGCACCCTTTGCAACCACACGATGCCTCGAGCAAATTAGGGATGATATTTGTTACCACAACCTACCAGTTGTCATCGTTGGTATTGGTGCCGGTCTTGGATACGCAGAATTAGGAGCAACACACCAATCGCTTGAAGACATCGCTTTTATGCGAGTGCTTCCTAACATGAATGTCCTATGTCCAGCAGACCCAATAGAAACTAGACAAGCGCTTCATGCAGCATTGAAAACAAATCAGCCGACCTATCTCCGACTGGGGAAAAAAGGTGAGCCGGAGCTTTTCGATAACACTTTAGAGTTGCAGATTGGAAAGGCAATCACGCTGCAAGAAGGGGCCGACCTTTCACTCATCTCGACAGGCACAATTTTGCCATTGGTAATTCAAGTTGCAAAACAGCTAGAATGCTATGACCTCTCCGTTTCAGTTATCCATTTTGGAACTGTCAAACCTCTCGATATAGACGCACTTAGACACGCCGCTATAAATCACTCAATTATTGTGACGATTGAAGAACACAGCCGTATCGGCGGATTTGGTGCTGCCGTATCAGAATGGCTCTCAGACAATACTATATCCAAGTTGCAGCTATTACGAATTGGAACGCAAGACAAATTTCTACATGAAGCCGGTGGAACAGACTATGCCAGAAACCGCCATGGATTGTCAGTAGAGGCAATATCAAGGCTCATTCACTCCGAATTCTCAAGTTCCCAAAATCGTCCAAGCTAATGCGTATTGGTATCGACTTCGACAACACGATTGTTTGTTACGATCAAATATTTCATGCGGCGGCGACTGAACGCGAGTTGATTCCAGCCGAAACCCCAAAATCAAAACAGGCCGTCCGAGATTATCTCCGACGGTCAGGCAAAGAAGCGGAATGGATTGAACTGCAAGGCTATGTATACGGCGTCAAGCTTGCCGAGGCGGAAGCTTTCCCAGGCCTTACTGAATTCATGAAAGAATTCGCAAAACTAAAAATTCCCCTATCAATTATTAGTCACAAAACGAGGACTCCATACGCCGGACCCGCATACGACCTGCACCAATCAGCAATAAATTGGATTAAGGCACGCCCCGACATCTCATCCAATATTACTAACTTTAGCTTCCAGGAAACAAAACTTGAGAAGCTCCAATGCATTCAATCTTCAAGGTGCACGCATTTCGTTGATGATCTCTCGGAATTTCTCACAGAACCCGGATTCCCTCCGGCTGTAAAACGCCTTCTATTTGATCCAGACAATTGCAACCATGATCACCCAAAATACGTGCGCCTTAACTCATGGAGAGATATTTCTAAAAATCTGCAGAGAGCAATTATAAACGAAGCGAATGCGTTGAATGCAAATTGAAGAGAAAGCTACCCGTCTTTTACAAGCAAATAAATTAGGTCCACTCATAAGTTTGAAACAGCTCACTGGCGGCCGAAATAATAGTGTTCACCTCATAAACACTTCAACACAAAACCTCGTTCTAAAGATGTTTTTCCATAACAAATTAGACACACGCGATCGATTTATCGCAGAAACGAGTTTTTACGCGCATTGCAAATCATTAAACATCACATCCGTTCCGAGACTATTCGCGGCTTCTCGCGAGGATCAAACGCTACTGCTCGACTTCATCGTAGGACGCAAACTTAAAACCTCGGCAATATCCGAAATTTCGTTAACCAAAGCTTTAAACTTTCTCATCGAAATCAATTCACAAAGCGTTTTAAGATCTAAAATTCCGACTGCCTCAGAAGGCGGTTTTTCTTTAAAAAAACATATCGAGATGATTGAAATTAGGCTCGGAAGACTGGAAAAATTTGTTGTAGATGAGGCTGCCTGTGATTTCATACATACGAAGTTACGACCGCTTTGGAATCGATTGATACGCCCTATCGCGAGACATAAAATTTACAATTCCGGACATGTGGAACGATGTATTTCACCTTCAGATTTTGGTTTCCATAACTGTCTCGCCCAACCGGGCGGTAATCTCATTTTTTACGATTTTGAATACGCCGGTTGGGATGATCCAGCAAAACTTATTTGTGATTTTTTTTGTCAGGTTGAAATCCCAGTCCCATTCATGTTTTTGGACCTTGCAATCGAAACCTTAAATTTTCTCGCGAAGGAAAAAAGGGATTTTAGTGAGCGGACCATGCTGCTACTTCCGGCCATTAAAATAAAGTGGTGCTGTCTCTTGCTAAACGAGTTCCTGTCCTCTGAGGAGAAAAGGCGGCGTTTTGCTAAGCAACTCAACACACCCCAGAGACTCACTACACAACTTTGGAAAGCCAATGCCGTGTTAGATGACGCACGACGATTAGCCGAAGCTCACTAAACACCAAGGGAGAAATTCCAATATGGCTGAAGAGATCGATTTTATTACCCAGGTTCATACATCAACAACCCGAGACTATATTGCTCGCGTTAATGAAGCGGATAAATCCGAATGCGCGGAAAGAGCCATTCAATGGGATTACGATTATTGGGACGGCGAACGCAAGTATGGATATGGCGGATATAACTACGATGGCCGCTGGAGAACCGTCGCAGAATCAATGGCTAAACGTTACGCTCTCGATGAAAGTTCTCGCATTCTCGATGTTGGATGCGGCAAAGGGTATCTTTTGTATGAATTCACTCAAATTTTACCTGGCTGTCATGTCACTGGCATCGACATTTCGCAATACGCTATCGAAAACGCTAAAGAGGAAATACGTGATTCATTAAAAATCACTTCCGCCAGCGATTTACCTTTCGAGGACGCAAATTTTGACTTTGTTTATTCTATAAACACGTTTCACAACCTTTATATCGACGAGCTATATTCAGCGCTTTCTGAGCTTACGCGCGTTTCAAAATCAGATGCCTATATAACGGTGGAGTCCTATCGCTCGGAACGCGAAAAAATGAACCTACTTTATTGGCAGCTCACATGCCGCGCATTCCACACACCAACGGAATGGCGTTGGATATTCGAACGTGTGGGATACACAGGTGATTTTGGCTTTATCTATTTCGAATGACTTCCCGAAGCTATGGCAATAGATTTAGCGACAGTGGCGCATACTTCTCGCATTGGTCTAATCGATATTTGACTGCCAAGAACGGATATCAGTTTTCCAATATTTAGCGAACAATTGAGTGGGCGATCTTCCAGTAATTGAGGAAATTCGTGGATACTGCAGCGACGCATGCGATGCGTCACTTTTCCATACCGTGAAAGTTCCTCAACCAATAAGTCGAATAGTCCTGCCCTAGACCAAGCCTCGGGACCCGCTAGATGAAATAATCCAAATTCACGATTATCGATAATTTTTGCAACTGTACGCGACAAGTCTGACAGCGAAATAGGTGAAAAAACCTGATCTGTGGCACATTGAATTTCTCGCCCGAATTTGATTGCTTCAACCCACTCATAAAATACAGTGCCTTTTCTCGGAATTGAACACACTACCTTTGGTAATCTAAGTACAAGGTGGGGCTTTGCGGATTTTAATAAAAACTTTTCAATCTCGAGCTTTTGTCGACCATAAAGGTGAAGTGGTTTAGTTTCAGATTCTTCGACATAATTACCTTCTTTACCGTCAAAAACAGAATCACTTGACATATAGATTGGCAATAAACCTGCGCTCATTATGATTTGAAGATGATTAATCATGAGATCAACATTAAGCACCCTTGACCCAACTGGATCACGCGCACATTGATCTATCTCTGTCATTCCAATTAGAAAAAAGACAGGCGACCCTGGCTTCAAATCCTTTATTAATGGGGCAAGCGAATGGGTACTTGCATCAAACGTAATCAAACCTGGCGAATTTTGTGTGAAGCTCGTTCCAATTGTCCCAATTGGGCCGAAATATTGTATAAGCCCTTGGCCAATCAGGCCACTTGCGCCTAATACAAGCCTTTTCGCTTGCATAGCGCTAACCTAGTCGCACGACAGCCATTCCTGCGAACAACGCAAAAACTGTCATATGCGCCAAAGCGTAAAAATCTGACGGTGCCCATGATGTCATATTTTTCTCAGGTCAGGCAAAATTCGAGCTAGCCAAAGCTACGAATTATAAACGTAATGAATTTATACAAAACACTTAAATTTTTGCCAGGTGTAACTCGGGTTTTAAACTACAATACATCGGAGACATGATGAGCGTTAAAAATATACCGTTTGGCGGTAGCCAGGCTGAATATCATGCAAATTACCGAAACACTCCAAGAGAACTAGACAAGGTAGGCCTCTCAATCTTAAACAAAATTAGAAAAAAAATCGACGGGAGGGTTGAAATCGTGGACATAGGCACCGGAGCGGGCACCAAGAACGAGATTAATCTTCGATTAACTCATTGAAATTGCTATCCGCCATTATCATAAGGTTAGCAACCCAGGGGTTCACTGTTAAGGGGCATCCTTTCCCCAACTCTGATACGAAAATCCTCAGACGTCATCTAATTCCTTAAGTATCTTTGCCTTGAGATACTTGTCCAACTTGGCCATCAAAGGGAATTTCTCCTCTCCTAAAAGCAGGGGGCCTCTTTAGCATCATGTATCTATCTTTCCGGAACATTTCACCAGCAACCTGCTCCACCGAATGGCAATCCGTTGTGTAAACGACACTCCGCCCGATTGGGCACTCAGTAGCCAACTTTCGATTAAGCAATTCTTGTTTCAGCGCTGTTTGATCGTTTTCGATTTCGTAATCGAGATATCGAACGGAAAGCGTGAAGGTGCCCTCAATCACTTTCCCGTCATCCAGAACCGGAAAGTCGTAAAGTTTCGTATACTGGTAAGGGACGCCAAATAACAATTCAATATAATGCAGGAATGTCATACCATCTGGAACTGCACCATACCCAAGCGAAACAAGCTTTGCGTTTCGTCGGTGTAATCGGCCCCAAGGAGAATCCCAGCCAAATCCTTCAAAATGAGCGCCGCCACAAATCTCTTCGGCCTGGGGACCGAGGGCCGCTATCGAAACAATTGGGTGCATCGAACGAACGGAACCTTGTTGATCAAGGACATACTGGCTAAGAACCCCCGACTGAGACGGCGATTGCCTTCGATCATATGGCACCCCCTCCCGAGCGTATTTCTCAAACGAAGTCAGAACACACAGTGTGCCTTCATCACCAAGAACAGCTTTTATAGTGTCAAAGTAGAAGGACAAGAGATCACCACGTCCAACGTCAGCATCAATTGGACCAATTCGTAAAAGGTCGCTCTGCAATAGAACCGTATCACCCTTCCCAAGGCCCGATTCTATTAAAGCGGCTTGCAGTTCCTTTGTTGTGATCAAGCCGATAACCCCTTAACGTAACGCGCTAAATCATTCACGGTCTCACAAGCAAATAGCTGCTCGGGATCAACCCTGACGCTGTAAATTTCTTCGATTGCCATCAGCAGTTGTAGCGCGGAGAGTGAGTCCCAAGTCGGAAAGCTTCTAAGTTGCACTTCCGGAAGAACATCCCTCTCATTCATTTTAATCAGCGGCGCGAGCGTCGTTCTTATAAAATCGCTAACGCTATTGTCAGTCATATGTTGAACTCAGTTTAAAGCTTCTCGTGTTTCACAATACTGCGCGACATCAGATCGCTTGATTTTTCCACGTGATGTTTTCGGTATCGAATCAACCTGATACCAACGCATGGGAATTTTATAATCCGACATAACCCCTTCGCACCACCGGGTTAGTTCATACACAGACGGACATTTGACGCCCGCATTGAATACAATACAAATTCCTATATTTTCTCCAAGAACGGGGTCTTCAATGCGAAATGCGCAGGCTTCCGAGATAGCGTCATGACCCTCAATAACGAGATCGAGTTCTTCAGGGGAAATCTTAATCCCCCCTTTGTTGATTTCAGTACGTACGCGGCCTGTTAAATACAAACGACCGCGATCATCAATGTAGCCCAAGTCTCCTGTATAAAAGCATCCTCCCTGCAAAACTTTGGAAGTCTGATCCGGTCGCTTAAAATATTCCTTCATCACCGCTGGAGTTCTCAGCCAGACATGCCCTTTCTGGCCAATGGCACAGGTTGGCACTTCATGTGAATTAGAGGTAACCGCGCTTATATGGGTTGCTTCCGAAATAAAGATGTCGCTTCCCCATCCATGCCCGATTAACCCATCTTCCGGTTCAACTTCAGCATAGGACTCAAGTGCGCCCCCTATCCAACTACCTGTTTCAGTAATTCCATACGTGTTCCAGACACGACTTGTCCCTGCCCACGCCTGAACTTGCTTCCATAATTCCGAAGCCAGCGGAGCAGAGCCAATATTTATCTGTACCAAACTCCCCTTTTGAGGAGAGTCACAGAGCCGCAATACCAGTTTCCATATTGAGGGCACGGAACTCATAAAACTGATTTTATAATTATCTATGATCTGTGGCAGCTTAATTAAAGCTGCCATATCTGCTTTTGGAAGTACAACAACTGTCTTTCCATGAACCAGCGGATAGAGTGCGTTACAAATCAACCCGTGACCAAAATGGACCGGCAATGCGCACAGCGTCCGCTCAACGATCGACAAAGGCATGTATTGACGCAGCGTAAGCCATTTCGTTTGTAATGTTCTTGGAGTATGGACGACCCCTTTCGGCAATCCCGTTGAACCAGATGTGTACAGAATAAGAGCCGTATCATCTGGGGCAATCGGAGAAATTTGACTGGCCTCGACGGCTGTCATCCAGTGGTCGGCTTTCTGAGTATCTATGAAACGGAGCTGGTCCCCCATACCAGAGAGTTTACCAGGAACATCACCATTCACGACAACCGCCGTGGCTCCCAACTCCGCAACAAGCTTGGAAAACTCATCAACACCTACCCCCGTATCGAGACAAGCAACAGGCGCTCCAATCATCCACATGGCGAAAAGGTCCGCAAAAAAACGCACGTTGTTGCCATGCATGATTACAGTAGGTAAGCCCCGTTCAACCCCACAGTGCAAAAAATACCCAGCGCGTACATATATCTCTCTCTGCAGTCGCGTTGAATCCCAATGTTCCCCTGTGCTTGCCTCAGCTACACTGCCGAGATTGCGAATAAAAAACGGGTCCATACTCTATTTCCTGGAGGAATTACGCGCTGCCTATATATCGAAAGTGCGCTATATCAAGAAAGGAAAAGTTTTGAAGCGCTATCAGATCGGCGCCCACGATTTATAATAAGTGAACTAACTTTTGCAAATAACGCGCGAGGGAGCATTTATGAAATCGTCTGCCGTATTATTCGTATTGCCCGCTCTTTCTAGCACAGCGTCTGCTCCTACTCCGATACGTTCTAGTTTCACCCTACACCAATTACATACAAATCCATTCTATAGATGACCGTTGAAATCTGATTTAAATTTGAACGGCGCCGAACGTAAATCGACCAGAGGGCTGACGTCTGATCCTGCACAGGCAATAGCGAATCTAATTTTACCGTCCTCATAGTTTGGCTCGGGTAAAAAGAAATCCGAGAACGCCCCGTCAGTTAACTCGCCAATAGGTTGGGTCCCTTCAGTTATGGGGGACAATATCTGACATAGCTCGGATACAATCGGCAGCTGTACGTTACGTCTTTTTATCGTTGTTCTGTTCGTTTCATTTTCATTGCTTGCAACCCATGACGTTACGAGAAGTCGTTTCGGCATTGCGGCAACTATTCGTGCCAAATCTATCGATTGCGTTCCCCGATGCGTCAATGCCTCCGCGCCATTAAACACGACCAAATCTGCATGCTGGCAGAGCCGCACAATTTCGTCTTCTCTTTCCGCCTCTTCAAGATAGCGGGACGCATGTTCATCAAGGCTCTGAATGTACTCATATTGTCTTCTATATTCATCTGTACCGATGCCAATATGATCAAGAAAAACCTGCAGTCCCTCGTGCTCTAAGTTTAGTTTTAAAGCTTCAAATAGAACGCCAATGCCGGAATGTATTTCCACAATTCGCACGTGTTGTCCGGCCTGAAAGTCCGGCATGATAATTTTGGCAGCGATTCTCGCGGCGATATGATTCCATGACGTATCTTTTGTGTCTTCGAAGAACTTTCCCGCAGGCAAATCACTTTGTAATCGGGTGCGAATCGCCCTCAATACAATTGTTTCAACCATGCCCTGGGCGCTATCGACATGAAAGTCTTGAAGCTCCATAAAATGGAGAGGGGCCGACGAACCACGTTGATATACAAACCTCCCAACACTCCAGCCGAGTTCTGTTTTATATTCATTCATCATTATTTCCACTCAACGCATGCAACCCCATCGGCATTTGAGCCATTTTGGAGAATACAACTTGATAGCTGCCAACGCCCTCCATTATCTCACTTCCTACTCCTGCAAAACTGCGTGGCTGACTATTATCTTCTTGTGGTGTGAATTCTCCCAGATACACCGTCATCCCGAATTCTTCGGCTAAATCACACAGGTCCTGCTGAGAGAAAAAATAGAAGGGTATACCTGAATGATTAAGCAACCAGGTGCCTTTCTGGTGCTTGGTTACCCACAACAGCATCACAACACCCAACCGGCATCCCACCAACAATTTTCGTATTGCCGAATGTGGGTTCACGACATGATTGACAACGCCTACTGACAAACCGAAATCAAATTGATTTTCTTTGATTTCGAATTGAGAACCCTCTGCCTTCACTAGGCTGAACTGATTGTCTGACAATCCAGGGTGCAGAATTTTCGCCGCAATGAGCACGAGAGATGATTGATCCAAACCGGTATAGTCCAAAACATTCGCCGCACTGTCATCTTCTGTCTGAAAGAAGACATCGAGTAGATCATAATGCTCTGCCACCGTACATCCCAAGTCGAACAAAGACACCCGCACGTTGCCATTTTGGCGGCGTTGTAACTTAATCATCTCAAACAAAATGAGATCAAGTTTTGGGGACTGAGTCGCCAAAATTGGAAAGCCATCTGATTCTAAAGATTTTTCGGAGACCCCTTCTCCTTTTAGGTAATCATAAAGCTGAGGGTCTCTGTATTTGGCAACCTTATCGGCGTAGCCACCGCAATTATAAATATCCGCATCCGCTGGCAGCTCACATTCGTGAAACACGGACCCATGCTCATCTGTAAACACATACTTATTTACAATATCCAGTGCCATCAATTGCTGGCTAGCGCTATCCGTGTCTAAGCTACCGCGCTTTCTCAACGGAGTCGGATCAACTTTCTTAAAATTGAACATATATCCTCATCAAAATATCCTTTCGGAAATCTATTACGAAACGAAGCCCGCTAAAGTATACTTTGGACTTGGCTCTCGTAATCTTTACATTCGCAAAAGACTCATTCTTGCACGTTTGCTGAAAGTGAATTTGAGAGCTTACTGCACGCTATAACCAGGCTCATTAAACCGGGAGGTAATTCTGTTGGATGGGAATTTTTTCACGATCTTGATCAAGAGTTAGAGATTAAAGAAATCCATGAAGGAATATCTGATTTGCTATTCATTCGCTCAATTCGCAATACGGAATATCTATTTAAGAAGCTTGGTTTGATTGATTTAGAATTTATTCCCTTTGAAATGCCATTTGATATAAAACCAGTAAACGATGCCATTACGTTGTCTAAAAAATCGACCGATATTCTATTACCTAATTCAAGGTCGCATACGCTAAAAACAGAAAAAGGACGCTTCAGTTGCCGTGGTGCAATGTATCAAGCATGGTGCCATGTTATAGTCCGGAAAGCTTAATTTAGCGAGCGATGATAAAAGATAATTCAAAAAAACTGATTGAAGCTGAGCTTTGCCCTCCTGAATTATTAAGAGAGCAAGAGCGCACATTTGCACGAGATATCAAAACTTTACTTATCAATCGAATAAATGAGTTTGTCACTGTTTCCTGCCCAGCATGCTGTAATGACAGTTCAATACTAGAGTTCAGTAAATTTGAACTCGAATTTCGCCGGTGCCTGAAATGTCGCACGATTTATATGTCACCTCGTCCGACAGCATTAGTTTTGGCCGATTATTATCAGAACGCTGAGAGTTACAAGTTGTGGGCTCAAGAAATCTTTCCCGCGTCCGAACAGTCACGGCGGGAAAAAATTCACATACCTTGGTTCAACATGATCACCGGCTATTGCGAAGAGCACGATATTTCGACGGGTACGCTTGTGGAGATTGGTGCTGGATTTGGAACCTTCAGTCAGGTCGCACAGGATGCTGGGTGGTTTGAGAAAGTTATTGCTGTTGAGCCAACACCAAGTTTGGCAGCGGAGTGTCGGCGGCGCGGCTTGGAGACCCTAAATCTCCGTGTTGAAGAACTTTCCTCCTATTCCTTTTCCGCAGACGTTATAGTCAGCTTCGAAGTGATTGAGCATGTGTTTGCGCCAATCGAATTTGTTAGGCAGATAAAGACATGTTTAAACCCAGGTGGACTGCTTGTCCTTTCATGTCCAAATGGTGAAGGCTTCGATATTGCCACCCTTGGAATTGAATCATTGGCAGTTGATGCAGAGCATGTCACGTTGTTCAATCCGAGCTCAATGAGGCTGATGCTTGAGAATGAAGGTTTTGAGATTATAAATATCTCAACGCCTGGGAGACTAGATGCTGAATTTGTTCGTCAGGCCGCCCTTGAAAATCGTATTGATCTGACTGACACGCCTTTCCTTAATCGTGTACTGATGGAAGAATGGGAAGAACTTGGCTGGCCTTTCCAAACCTTCTTAGCAGAAAATGGGTTGTCCTCTCACATGTGGACTGTCGCCCAAATTCCAAGGCCGTGATAAATGTCGGGCAATGACCAAAGAGATGCTATTCGATCCTGTTATGCCTCTTGGAGCGAGAGTTACTTTGACGACTATCTTGGTAGCGCCGCAGATTACTGGCCAGTTCATGTTGAACTAATTGACCGAATACTAACTGCCAATAATGCCGTCACAATATTGGACGTAGGTTGCGGTCCCGCATCGATGATTCGACTCTTAGAGAGCAAAGATCGAGAGTTTTACGGATTTGACCTCACCCCTGAAATGATAATGGAAGCTCAGAAAGTTGGAACGGAATACGACATTCCCCCTGAGAGATTTTGGATTGGTGATAGCGTCGATGCCAATTCTTATTGGCCCAATATTTCGTCTTCCCCAAAAAGTTACGATGCTATTATTTGTTCAGGTGTTTTACCGCACCTGGAACGCGAAGAAGTCGATACGGTTCTCATGAATATGCGCAATGCTGTCAAAATGGGAGGTATTGTCATCGTTGAGGCACGTAACGAACTTTTTTCACTTTTTACATTGAACCGTTATTCCCGTGACTTTTTTTTCAATCAATTAATCAATTTTAATAACTTGCCAACGGATGCTGCCGCAAAACTAAAAAGACTTGATGAACACTTTCGGACTGACCTTCCTCCCCTTCGTATTGGTACAGATAAATCCAAGGGCTATGACGAAGTAACATCCAACGCACACAATCCACTTACTTTAAAACCACTATTCGAATCTGTTGGTTTTCGAAATGTCTCGTTAGATTTTTTTCATTTTCATCGGCTCCCCCCGATGTTTGAACCCGAACTACCAGATACGTTCCGCGAGTTGAGTAAAGCTATGGAAGACCCGAAAGATTGGCGTGGACATTTCATGGCGTCGGCATTTCTTCTCTCCGGCATGCGTAAATGATCAAAACTGCCGGTTTTGAGCATTACAATTCGTGGGGCCATTCAGTTTCGCTCCAAGAGCTTTATCGGCGGCGCTGTCAGCGCAGAGAACCGGAAATGACCTGTGCAGCGCAGGCCGCAGACCTTTTAGCGCCTCTTGCAGTCAATGGGAAAACGATCCTCGACGTTGGATGCGGGAGCGGCTACTTTTTTCACTCGTTAAAAAATAGAAATATACCGCTAGAGTACTACGGCGTGGATGCTACCGCGTCTCTTATTAAAATTGGGCAAGAGGAACTCCCCTCTTATGGATTACCAGCCGATCATCTACAATCTGCTCAAATTGAAGATTTGACCGGTACAGCTGACTTCGTCCTTTGTATGAATGTACTGACCTACCTGGGAAATTTTCATGCGCCACTTGCAAGAATTTTAGATATAGCAGAAACGAATGTCATTCTTCGTGAATCACTTTCCGATATCGCAGATTATGCCTTTGTTTCAGATGATCAATTGGATGAAGGCATGAAACTAAACGTCCATATAAATACTTATAATCGCAAGGATGTAATAAACTTCATTCAGGCTCGAGGATTTGACGTTACTGAAATGCAAGATATTCACTCGGCCGGACAACCTGAATATTTTCTCGGTCGTGCACATCACTGGCGCTTCTTAATTGCAACCAAAAAATATTCATTGGCAGGCTAACCTGAATGCCAAGAATTGCCGGAATTGTTAGCCCACGAGGCAAAGAAGTACTTTCCATACTCCTCAATCGAATGCTAACTCAGTTACCCGGCAGTAAATTATATTCTGAATGCACGCCCATATTATCCTTTGGTTCAAAGGATCAAAACGTCTTACGCACCGAGAGATGCCTTTGTGTAATAGATGGTCAAATTTTCAACTGGAAAGAACTCACCTCAGAATTTCCATCGTCTGCTCGGACAAATTCGTTAGCGCTCATAGTTGCATTATTTCAACGCTACGGATTCGAACAAACGTTAAATAAACTAAACGGTGATTTTGCAATCGCATTTTACGACATTATCGAACAGCAACTCTGGCTAGGACGTGACCGCTTTGGCGTGAAACCGCTGTATTTTGCAAAAATTCAAGATGGCTTAACGTTTGCTTCCCAGCCATGGGCGTTATTGGTGCATAATGAAATTAACGCAAATTTAAATCGCCGCTTTGTTGCGAGCTTTGCCGGGCTGCATTATCGCACGTTCGACAATCGACCCGACGAATCCCCATACGAGAATATAGGACAGTTGCCGGCAGGCTCGATGCTTTGCTTTCAAAACGGTTCAATCACCGTAAAGCCGTATTGGCGAATTGAGGCTCTACCAAACTTCGAAAACTCGCATGCGGAACTCGCAGACCGTCTTCGCGAACATCTCCTTGATGCCGTCAAGCTTCGAACCCAATGCTCTTCCAAAAATGCCTTTACTTTATCTGGCGGGCTCGATTCTTCATCGGTAACAGCCTGTGCGCATACTGTTACCAGTGAAGCACAAACAGCTTACTCAGCGGTATACGAGGACAGAACGTTCGATGAATCAGACGAAATTCAGCCGATGCTCGATGAAAAAGTATCAGATTGGAACCCAATCCTGATCAGCGATGAGATAGATCTTTTTGCGGAAGTAACCAATCTTGTCTCCCACCATAACGAACCCGTCGCCACTGCAACCTGGCTATCTCATAATCATGTATGTAAAGCCGCTGCGCGGGATGGGCAGAAACTGCTTTTCGGTGGATTAGGTAGCGATGAACTGAATGCAGGTGAGTATGAATATTTTATATTCTACTTTGCCGATTTAGCTCGTAATGGATTAACCGACGTTCTAGAAGTTGAATTGAAATCTTGGGCTCATCATCACGATCATCCTCTTTACCCCAAAACAATAAAGCTCGGTCGCAATGAGATTAAACGCTTAACTAATGACCGTGAAGGGATTTGCTTACCGGACAGGGGACGGCTAAAGCGTTATATACACACCCTGAGTCAAAGCTATTTCTCCGACGATCTGATGGAGGTACGGATGGAGCATCCTTTCGATAGCTGTTTAAAGAACCGTACGTTCCAAGATTTATTTTTCGAAACATTACCGTGCTGCCTACGCGCCGAAGATCGTAACGCGGCAGCAGCTGGAATACTGCATACAAACCCCTTTTTAGATCACCGTCTTGTTGAATTTATGTTTAGAATTGACGGCCGGCACAAAATTAGATCCGGAGTAACCAAAATACTACTACGTGAAGCAATGAGAGGCATACTTCCTGAAAAAACACGAACACGTATTAATAAGATTGGATGGAATGCCCCGGCTCACAAATGGTTCTCCGCCATCCAATTGGAAAAATTACGAGACATCGTCAGCTCTCAAGAATTCTCCCATTCCGGTGTCTACAACGCGTCTGAAGTCCATGCACTCATACGAGAGCACGAAGAAATACTGAATGGCACATCCCCTCGGGAAAATCACATGATGTTCCTTTGGCAGCTACTGAATCTCCATATCTGGATGGCCGCCAGCAAAAGAATAAAACGAGAAATTCAAACGGCCCCGGCAAATGCCATTGGTTCATCAGGTTCGAATCAACGATAGCCAGGTGGCGCCGCCCACCACTGTGAAGGGTCCGCACTAACATCGTCCCTACTGTGCCCAAGCCATTCGTAACGAAATGGCGGTATGCCCGATTGTCCGGCAAATTTCCTAAGTTTCAGGTAAAACTCTACACAGCTTCGAATACGATAATGCCACCGCTGCGCATGTTGCCACTGCCGACAACGTTTTCAAAATCCGTTATTGCCATCTCTAAATCTTCAGTATCTCAGAACAACTCTTTGGTCTCTTCCTCAAGAAAGGCAAGGTTTAGCGCATACATTTCACATTCGCCTGGCAGCGCTTCTTGTACTCGTTGTCGAAGATCCTCCGGATCGGATTGTGACTTCTTTCGTGCATAATTGGTCGGCCAGGCGAGAGATACGTCTGGAAAATCTTCTGGAAACCAACGCTCCAACGTAACGTATGCCTTTACAATTTCATCTACCGGGAAAATTGGACTAAATCGCATAAGTCATCTTAATTCTCCCTTAAATAGTAAGAAAAATTAAAATCTATTTACGCATATCCTTTGTGCGCTATCATATGGCACCATGGTTGATCCAATGCTCCCCGAAACATCAATCTCTTACCATCAAATAATTTTTTCGTATAGCTCACAACTTCGCCATCATGTGGCGGCTCTTCCATATCGAACGGTATTTCAAATGGAATAAATTCTGATTTTAAATAACCGACGTTATTTAAATATTCAGAAACTTTTTTTATTGGTCGAAAGCAAATTCGAATACCTTCCGGATGGCTTAATGTCGTTTCATATATAATCAAATCTTGGTGATCAAACGAATGAAGCCACTCAAACGCAAAGTAAGCCCCTCCCGGTTTTAACGACCGATAAACGCTATCTAATAAATATTGATAATCCCGCCACTTAAAATAAACCCCTACCGCATTCGCTATGATAATGTCGTACTTATTATTAGGAAGATTAAATATATCCATTTCCTTAAAGGAAATACCTGAGAGATCTGGATTATTTTGTGCCTCTTTAATCGAAGATATCGCTAAATCACCTCCGGTCATATCGATGCCAGGTAATAGTCGTTTCAGGTGTAATAGCAGGTTGCCTGTTGAGCAGCCGATATCTAAAAGTGTAGGTTCGTGTTTAAATTCCGTTTTCGTAACATGATTGCATATAAAATTAGTGAGAACCCTATCACTATCCCGCATGTTCTTCGAATATCGTTTTTGATATAAGTTATACTCCTCTAGAAATTTTGTATTTTTAATATAGTCATGATGTGTAAAGTTTTCGGCCATTAAACTACTTTAGTATTTTAAGGTGGAATGAAGTTAAATTAACAAGTAGTGAATATAAGCTAGTTGTGGCAACAGGGGAAAATTATTTTCGTTTGTGTTACTAAAATTGATACAAAAACTAAATTCTATAAATTCGTATCAATGGTACTTTTTTGTCATTAATAGTAGACAAGTCGGGAGTCATTTGGGGAATTTCGGCTAAAATATAACTGAACACAATGAACAGTGACACGCTCTGACAGCTATTCTCTTTACGAACCTCAGGCATAGCTTCTGGCACATGTTAACTAAAGTAGAAATTCAAGTGTCGTTGGGCATAATTTTTAAAATTGTGGTATGAGTTTAGTCATACATTATTCCAAATAGGCACGTCTGTTTTTTTTACCTTTACCTTTTGAGCGAAAGCTATTTTCGACCATTATTGAAGAGTTTTCTTTCGCCAATTCCCATTCTTAAATGCCCAGACACGAGGGTCACGAAACGTATCCGCAATACGGTCAAACTCCTCCTCATCCATCCCAACATAAGCAAGCCAACGGGACAAATCGCTCGGTTTCACGGGATCAAATTGTTCTATTAGTTTAATAGCTTCATTTCTAAGCATCCTGCCGGATCGAATGTCTTTGCACGTATGATCCGTACATCGCCCGTATCCGAACTTAATAAACTTTAAATAATCGTGAACACCATTTTCGTGCATATCATCCAAATTGGATCCAAACCGAAACGTTCGATCAAATGCCTTGTTTGAAATTTCAAATCCATACTCATCGATCATGCGTTTCGTGTGTTCGTTTGCTTCCCAGTAAACATAATTGCCTAGATATAGCCCCCTAATTCCAACCTCAGCCAATATTTGATCATTGGGATACTTCCAATACTTCATATCCTCCGAAGTAAGGCCTTCCCGTCCGACAAAATAATTCCATTCGTAGCCACGACCAAAATGCTCAAGACGGTCTCTATAGCTCATTTCCGGAAAATCATTCATTGAGAATTGTCCACTTAGGTCGGTGTAACCGTGTTCCCCCCAAATCAACGTCGGAATATTATTCTCAGCCGCGATCTGAACTGGCACAGTCGTAATACCCATGTGAGCATGCCAATTCATATCTCCCATCACAATAAATCCAAGACGATTCAATTTGATCAATGTCTCTAACGGCGGCCTGATTATTATATGATCAACATCAAAGACTTCCTTCATCCGAGACAAGTTTCGCCATCCGACTGTGGTGTAATTATTCCCATGATACGTAACAAGCAGCGGGTTATACCCAAGCTTCCGCTTTATTGTATGAACTTGAAAATAACTATCTTTCCCGCCACTCACCGGAATTATGCAATCATACGAACTTTTATTTCTCCGGCTGCCGTCCTCAATTGTCCGACATAATTGCTCTAATCTATCATCCCAGACTTTTTGCGAGATAGCCTTTTTCGCATATGCCATTTGGCAACCACTGCAAACGCCATTTTCATCAAATTCGATCGGAGCCGCACTAAACGATGGATAGGTACATTGACGGCACCAAGTTATATTTGATTTTAATTCCCCGTCTTGGTTATTTGAAAACTTAGTGCCTCGGCTCTGCGCAATTCGGTCTTCAATGCGGCGATTTTCTCGAATTGTGTTATACACCGGCTCCCTTTTTATCCAACGGCTCCCAATACGATTGGGTCTCAGAGGCACACCGGCTTCGATGGTTGCCTTCTTTGCTAACGGGTAGCTCAATTCAAAAAAATGGAAGAGATTAGCCGCAGCTGCGGCACTTGCCTCACCATCTAAGATAGCAGACGAAAAATCTTTATAGTGCCCAGCACCACCACACGCGACGACAGGAATTTTAACTGAGCGAGTAACCTGACGAATTAATTCAATATCAAACCCAACACCTCCGCCATCTCTATCGATTGAGTTCAAAAATAACTCCCCGCATCCAGCCTCTTCGCAGCGAGCAGCCCACTCACCAGGTGAAATTCCAGTGGCTACTTTCCCATTATGGCTGAACACCTCGTACCGACCATCTGCATAACGTTTTGCATCAATAGACACTACCACGCTCTGAGAACCAAACGTGTCCGCAGCAGCTGAAACTAATTCCTGATCTAGTAAGGCTTGGGTGTTTATTACACATTTATCGGCACCATGCCGCAATCGGTCTTCAATATCCTGCAATGAACGAATTTGACCACCAACGGCCATCGGCATGAAGCAAACTTTTGCAATCTCGGAAAGGACGTCTAGAATAGATGGTCCTTTATATTGTTGTTGTAGGTCGTCCCGCCGCAAATCGTGATTTTTTGAGCCACCTATATCCAAGATGACAATCTCATCCGCATTCCAATGAGAAAACCGTTCTATTGTGCTCATCGGGTTTCCGATGAATTGGTGCGTTTCAAACCCTTGGCTGCGAACAAGCAAGCCGTTTTTGAGCAGCAGTAGTGGTATGAGTCGTGGCCTTACCAATTTTCACCACCTAATTTTTAATCCTTCGCATAAAAGCAGAAAGTATATCCAGCCCAAAGTCTTGGCTTTTTTCGGGATGAAATTGAACGCCAAAAATATTATTATATTCGATAGCCGCGGTGATATAGCCATCGCCAAACTCTATCGAAGCAGTTTTAATTTTTTCGTCGCAGTCTAAGTAATAGCTATGCGAAAAATAATATGATCCGGCGGAATTTTCCTCGTTAAATAGAATTGATCGGTTAACGGGCTTAATATCACACCAGCCTATATTTGGAACTCTATCGGTAGTCTGCCCCGGTTCTAACCGGATGCAATCTCCTTCAATCAGTCCAAGCCCTTCATGCGAACCGCCCTCCTCGCTCCGCCCAGAAAGTAGTTGCATACCAAGACAAATACCTAATATCGGGATACCACTCTCGGATGCATGGCGGAGTGGTGAAATCAAATTCCGTTTGTCCAAAACAGACATCCCGTCCGCAAACGCACCGACACCAGGTAAAACGATGGCGTTGGCGTTACTTATCACCCCAGATGCAGCAGAAATTACGACTTCACCGCCAACAATCTCAAAGGCACGTTTTACAGAAGCCAAATTACTCAAGCCAATATCAACAACAAGCAGCATCACACATGCTTTGCCTTAGATTTTGATATCTCATGAAAAGATAAGCTAATAAGATTTTTCTCTTCAAAACGTGCGATATATCGGCGCAAATCCTCGAACGGCAAATCATGTTTGGTTGCAATATCAAGAATGGTAGTCTCTCCATCGAAATATCTAAATAAACAGTCCAATAAGTGCCCCCATTTTTCGGATTCTTCCGTTATATTTTTAGCTACCGTCGGATCCGGACGTTCCTTATAGAGATCAAACTCTGGATTCGATAGGCAGATTAACCCATTGAATTTACGGTGCATAACCGCATTATTCTCGAGCGTTAAAATAACCTGCTGAAGAATATTATACATCTCATTCAATTGAGCTACCTTCATCAGCCCCGGTGAATCTAAGCTCGAATGGTATTCCTTAAATGGTCGATCAATACATTCAGACCGCGTGAACTCAACAAATGGAACTTCGTAGCCAGGCGCTTCCCAGACCACTTCGTCATTGCCTGCACCCATCCTCCAAGGAGCCATTACAAAATCACGTGAATAATGGCGCAATGCATTTTCAAATGCTGCATCAACAACATGCCCACCGAGGAATGTAGAGGTAGCTTTAGCAGGACCCATCGTTCCCGGCATTTCCTCGAAAATTCCACAAACGAGGGAATTAATCTCTTTAAGGGGAAGATCCCTTAGATAGAAAACCGTTCCCAGATGTTCCGGTCCTAATACTAAGCGGTATGAATAATAGGTCTCCTGTTTTGCCAACCACTGAAACAACCGAATCAGGATCGCCGTTCCAGCAAATCCATCGTTTGCCATATGAGGATGACAGGTGTTCGAATGCATGACGATAGTCTTATCGCTCTGTCCCTTCTTAATATGATGAGCGACCAGCATTTCACCAGATTCATATTCAGTTTTAAGGTTTACCCTATAACGACCCGGACCTAATTGACTGAAAACCTTAAACGGTATGGATAAAACCCAATCGGCATCCCACGGTCGGTACTGCCACATACAATGAAACATATATGCATCCGGCAGATCAGCATTAGTAACTAGGTGTGGTTTCAAATCCTCCCAATCGAGTTCCCCTTCAAATGGCATGCTATATCGCCCTACACCAAGCGTGTGAGCTTTACCGTCGAATACCAATTCATCACCACGCCACAATTCTGCAGACTTTACGCGCCAATTCTTCGGAACTTCCCATCCATTGAAACTTTCCCCCGATAAATAGCGAAAGAATTCAAGCGGAACCTCAACATTAATTCGATCAAATAATGCCGCATTTGCATCCGAAACTACACCACTCGGGAATTGGCAGAGCTCGCGGGTTAATTCAAGAAAATTATGAGTGTCCTCGGGGATTAGACTTCTCCGTGTTTTTTTTAGGTGTTAGCAGCTATGAATGTGAAAAGTGTGTACTTCCCACTTGGCTCACGAAGGCGTTCCATCACTAGTAGGTCCATACCAGCTTGGGCAATCAATATGGGTAACGAACTCGAACTAAAAACGTGATGATGCTCGATAAAAAACTCCTCTCGTTGTTCACTCTCTCGAATGGCCATTTCGCCATCGGGCACTTCGATATAGATAAAGCCATCACTAGCCAGGAGTTTCTTTGCTTTCGTCAGAAAATCGACCGGATCTTCGACGTGTTCCAAAACCTTATTCAACGATACGCATTGAAATGTTCCTATATCTTCACAAGGCTCGCAGCCAAAATTACAAGTGAGCGCATCAACACCTATGTTCCGACGCGCATGTCCTGAAAACCTTTCGTCGGGGTCCAATGCAGTGCAACACCACCCCATAATTTTCATACCCGAAACGAAGATGCCAAGACCCGAGCCAATATCAATTAAACGCCTTTGTGTTTCTCGCGCTTCGAACCACTTATCCGCGAATTGGGTAACACGTTCTACGCGATGAAAATTATCTGATTTTTCTGCCGGTAAATTGGATATCCTTTTGAAAGCCTCCTCAATACCTTTAGCACCTCCGTAGGTAACGGTCAGATAGTCGCCTTTATACAGTGCCCCCATATCCAGGTTGTGCCGCGAAAAATAATGGCCACACGTAGTGCAGCGATCGTAGTATCGGCGATACTCGCCAACGAGTGGAATTTGTATTTCGCCCCTTGGGGCTGCCTCATAATACAAAGCTTCTGCAAAATTGGACTCACCGCAAGGGCAGCGGAGCGTTGGCTCCGGACCCATTCAACTTGCTCCAACTTTCAATAATTTTTTATCCAGCTCATTTCCATCATCAAGCCACAATGTCAATGTAAGGCCTTGCTCCGACATATACTTATCGAACTCCAGCTGTTTATCGCGATTAATAAGCAGTACAAAATATTTCCCAAGACCATTTCGGACGAGTGCCGACCTGAAACCAAATGTGGAAAGACGCCCATTTAATGACGGTGTGGCGTAGAAACCCCATTCTTTCCTAGTCACATCGAGTTCAGAGCCAAATTCATCGACAATGGTAACTTGCTCGTCTGGCGACAACTGTAACCGGCCAATATCGTTAATTGAAACAACCTTGCGGTTCCCGGCGGCATAACGACGAGGTGGTATTTTTGGTTCAAACTTCATAACCAATCCCAATCGCATAAAATAAAGTTGCTAATTTTCCAGATATCACCCTCTCGCCGCCAAATATCACGATTCCGAAAACGTTCACAAACAGCGTCAAATGCCACAGAACTTAGCCCGGTATAATTACAAAATTCATCGATATCTGCTTCCGGCTTATCAGCCCCTATACTTCTCAAAATTTCTAACGCATTAGTTCTATCCATTCTGCCATTTCGGATTTCTAGGGAAAGATTATCAAATAACCGTGTAAAACCGAATTTGTACCACTTCAACCAGTGATGAATTGAAATGAAATCATCGTCTATATCCGCATAGTCATAATAACCTGTCTTTGCACCTTCTATTCTCACCTCAAAACCATTTTCCTGCGCAATCCTGCGGCTCTTTTCTGGATCCCACTGAAAATAATTACCGAGAAACACAGCTTTAATATTGCGTTCTTTTATAAGTCTAACGTCAGGACGTTGATATACCGAGAGGGCTTCTTTAGTAAGCCAATCATCACACCAATCGAGTACGTCAAACCCCTGAGCAACTCCATATTTCGAAAGCCAAGCTTCGTCTAGTACCGTAAGGTGTTTATCGCTCGGGCCGCCCCCGTATTCAATTGCGGAATTTTCGCCCCAAACGATTAATGAAATATTAAAATTAACGGCTATTTTAAGAGGTATCGCAAAAATCGCGTAATGCATCGGAATGCCACTGCTACCGGCTTCCACAAATGTCTTGCGCATAAAAGTTGATTCTATTCCAGGATTAATACTGAAATCGATGTGATCGACACCTAAAGTTTTCAAGTTGTTGAGATTTTTTTGCCCAATCGATGTTCGAGCTGGAGGACGCCAGGATACTGCCAATGGTTTTAGACCATACTCTAGGCACTTAACGACTTGCCAGGTACTATCCTTGCCCCCACTTACTGGCACCAAGCTGTCGTATTCGCTGCCGGATAACTTCGCATTGTCAACAATCGTTTCAAATGCCCGTTCTCGTTGCTGCCAATCAATTTCTGCACGACCACGAAAAGTCTCACACGCGCTGCAAACACCATCCGAGTTGATGGTCAAATTGGGCCGACTGTCGGGCAAGACACAACTTCGGCACCATTGCACTACGCGAACTCCTCCAGGAATATTTTAGCATTAACAAAATTGAACAGGAACTTACTGCGACTGTTTGGTAATTCAGGGCTATCCACCAATTCTTCGATCGCTTCTTTTTTGACGATATCAAAAATCTTCCCACAATCTAATAACTCTTCTCGAACTTTGGGGTCATGAACATCTAGAAAATCAAAAATAGGAGCATTGAATCCAACCTTGCGTGGATTATCGATGACCCTGTCTGAAGCAAGCCCCTTTGCTGCGGCTCGCAGAACGGCCTTTGCCCGACCATCACGAATAAGGTGGCGGGTAGGAATCTTTTGGCACCACTCAAATAGTGAACGGTCTAAAAACGGAGAACGGTTTTCTATTGAAACTGACATCGCATTAAGATCGTCCTCATGTAGAATAACAGGAACGGATTCATGTAACAATTCGTTCGCCATTCTATTGCGCAGCAAGTCTCTGCTATACTCAATTTCATCGAATTTTTCTTTAAACTTTGATTTTAAGTTTTCAGAAAATTTCGGAGCATCGAGGTAAATATGTTCCCGTCGGTTCTGGTCGTTGATAAAATAGCCGGCGTCCTTAAGAAAAGGGTTTCGAACAATGGGCTGTATGTTACGCCGCCAATTTTCTAACGCGATCTGATAATCTGGCGTTCCTCTAACGACATTTAGATAAGCATTATGGTGGTCGAAATAACCACTAAACAACTCGTCTGCGCCAGTGCCACTTATTACGACTTTATACCCCTTCGACGCGATCGACGTCATCAAAAGCCAGTGCGCAAAATAAGTGGTCGTATAGACCGGTGCGTCGTGAATGCGGACCAAATCCCTTAATCGTGCCAAGAAATTTTTCCGTTGAATAGGAACAACCGTATGGCGAATTCCAAATTCACCGACGGCATGTTCTACCAAATCGGCTTCCTCATACCGTTCGTCAGTATTGACGATGGTGAACCCATGAACGTCAACGTCCAGCAACTTTTTCGCAATGCCAACAAGCGCATTCGAATCGATACCACCACTTAGACAAAAGGCTACTGGAACATCAGACCGAAGACGACGCTCGACAGAAAGAGAAAGAGCTGTACGTGTCGCCTTTACCGCATCCTCAAACGTAATAGAATCGTCTTGTTGATCAAAATTTGGCCGCCAATAAGGCGAAATTTGAATATCACCCCGCTGATCAACCGTCAGACAGTGACCAGCTGGAAGCTCTTCAACATCTTGAAAAAATGTAGCTTTGTTTTTGTAAAGAGATTTGTAGCCATTGACCAAATACCGCTGTAACTGAGTGATATTTGGTGAAAATCCTTTCCCGGACAGGCACGACAAAGCCTTAATTTCTGACGCAAAGAATAGACCATTTTCAGTCCGGTAGAGGTACAACGGCTTTTCACCAAATCGGTCTCGAGAAAGAACAAGCGTTTCATTACGGCGGGAAAAAAATGCAAACGCCCACATACCCTCACAGATATCTAATGCGCTCACACCCTCTGTCGCCAACAACTGTGCAAGTACCTCCGTATCTCCGTCTGAACGAAATTGAGCGCCGCGGGCTATAAGTTTTTTGCGTAATTCACGAAAATTAAAAATTTCACCATTGAAACTCAGCACGGTATCCCGATAACAAAGCGGTTGGGCCGCCCGGTCCGAAATGTCGAGAATACTCAGGCGAGTATGGAGCAAGACAACAGACCGGCCATCAGCCAATTGATCGCGGTGCGAACCAAAGCCATCAGGACCACGATGGGTCAACTCAGAAAGGGTCAAAGAAATTCGATATTCGTCTGGTGGTGATATCCCGATATATCCGGCTAATCCGCACATGCAAGCATTTACCTTATTCAACCAATTCCAGTTTTATCGAACAGCCAGCAGAGAGCGAATTTTTCAATTTCTTTCCTAGTAAATTGTCTTCCATACCTGGGGCAGTACTACCACCAGGACGCAACCAAGCGAAGTCATTCCATTGAAGGACATGACCAGCAGGCAAATCCCTAGCGGTAACGAGACTTCTACGAGCCGCCGCATGTGTTGCTTCTTCACATTTGAGTAGTCTTTTCTTACCAGAGCCTAGGAGAACTTCAGATAATCGAATGGTTTCGCAATAGGCTTTCATTTCCCGCGGATCACACGAAATCTGATGATCGCGAAAATCTGAGAAGTTCTTGTCGAGCGTGAAATGTTTTTCAATTACGCGGGCGCCAAGCGCTATAGCCAGGCTAACAGCTTCAGAGCCAATAGTATGATCAGAATATCCAACCACGTGCCCTAATGATGCCAATTCGCGAAGAAAACCGATATTCGCATTGGACGCAGTAGTCGGATAGCTTGACACGCAATGCAACAGAGCGATGCCAGGATTTTCAGCAAGCCCAATTTCCATCCAAAAACTTTCTATGGTGTCAATGGCTTTGGCAATTCCTACCAAATCCGACATACCTGTCGAAAGAAGAATTGGTTTTTGCGTTCCGGCAACGACCCTAAGCAAAGAAATGAAGTCATTGTCGCCAGACGCAATTTTGAATGCGGGAACCAGCGGATTTAGGAAATCCACCGCCTTTAAATAAAAAGGCGTCGACAAAAAAACAACTCCCTCCCGCTTTGCCGTGTCGGCTAATCCAAAGTATTCATCCTCTGAAAGTTGGAACCGGGCGAGTTGCGCCAGCCTTTGAGTTTCACATGAAGAAACCAATTGCTTGGGATCGATGGACTGAAACTTAACCGCATCAACCCCCGCTTCCGCTGCGCGTCCAATCATCTCTTCAGCCGCGGATATACTACCCTCATGGTTATTACCTATTTCAGCAATAACAAAGACCTTTTCAGCCGTATCAAACTCGCCAATCCTCATTTTCCCATCCGCAAACCAATTTGCTCAATCAAGCTCCGCTCCATGTTTATGAAACGTCAGTTGATGCATTTTGGGGACAAAGCTCAAAGCTTCATATAAAGCGATTGAAGCTTGATTGATTTTCTGGGTACCTGCCGAGATAGCATTGATGTGACTTGGTGCATGTTCCATAACAAATTGGACCATTTCCGAGGCAAGTCCCTTCCCTGTTAATTTCTTATCAACCGCAATCAAATCAATGATTAATTTGTTTCCATTCTCTATCAAGAGTAAGAACCCTGACACTTGCCCTTCGTTAACCGCTACAATCATTTCGTTGCCACGCGTCCCATCGAAGTAGGCTTCCGTCCAGTCGGCCTTAATCGCATTTGCTACATCAAGTGGTATTAAAGGGTCTTGATGAAAGCGCGAATACGCAAAAGATTGACCCGCTATTTCCACGACCCTCTCACGATCCCCTACACAGGCTGACCTAACTTGTGCCTTTCTTCGAAATCCCCGCTTCAATATGGAGACCTCAAATGTAATAAGTTGCTCTACCTCCTTGAAGCCTAGCGCTTCAAGTTTGGCCGCGACTTCCAGGTCTACGACAGAAACACGAGATTGAATGAAACTATCTTTTGGGAACTGTTTTACAAATTCGGCGGCGAGCTTCTCAATTGGTCTCAATTTGAGATTAAATATTCGAAACGTTGGAACCCCAATACGTGCTGCTAGCCAATTGTCAGCTTCTTTATCAAAATTTGAAATTACACTTATCCCGCATTTCACATATTACGATTAGAATGACAACAATTACGACCGCCCTACAAGTTTGAGTTCGGGTTTTTGCTCTTCAAATAGATGGGCGTATGATTTCATGAGCGACTTATACCATTTGATATATTTTACAAAACCGATCTCGAGGGGAAACTGAGGTTCGTATCCAATCAGGCGTTTGGCTTTTTCGACTGACAAAGTCCCACGGTCAGGCATCAAGTTATCTTTTGGCATGTACTGCAAATCGACCTGCCCAAATTCTTTCTTGAGAATTTCAACCATTTCCAAGATCGAGCGAGACGCACCATAAGTTAAGTTCAGGATTTCGTTTTTCGCATTTTCGTTTTCCATTATTTTCACCATGCCATCGACAAAATCTTCGACATAGGTGAAATCAAGATAATCTTGGCCATCCCCATGGATTGTCAGCGTTAAGCCGCGAAGCGCCCTTTCAATAAAAATTTGGCCAACCCGCCTACTTACACACCGTTCACCGTAGAGCGCAGAGGGGCGAACAATTGTGTAAGGCACATCAAACACCTGATTATAGGCAATAACGAGTTTCTCTCCCGCAAACTTAAGCGCGCCGTATATTCCCATCGGCTCGCAAACTGTATCTTCAACCACCAACCCTGATTGGAAATCACCATAGACCATACTTGAAGACAGATAGATGAAGTGTTCAACATAATCTCGACTTGAATCAAGAACATTCTCGAGGGTGCGTAAATTGTGATCGAATGTACTGAAAGGGTGCTTATTTGCCTTGCTCGCATGTGCGATTGCCGCAAGCTGAATAATGATTTGTGGTCCTATCGTCCCCAACAAAGGGCTCAAAGCCTGATAGTCACGCGCGTCGATCGTATGCAAAGTAATACCGGCAGCGTATAGCCGTTCGAGTCTGTCCTGAATAAGGTGTAAATAAAGTTGGCGGTTCGGAATATTATCGACATTCGCAGCAAATGCATTGAGATTATTGATCTGTAGACTATCAATAATCTCCACTTTTGCCCCACGTTTGTTCAGCGCGAGCGCCAGATTATGGCCGATAAATCCCGCCCCACCGATTAAAACAATCTTTTTGCCATCAACTGACATATTCATCGCCGAAATGCTTCCAATGTCTCAATAATTTTCTCAGCCATATATCGCATGTCATCTACTGTCAGATGAGGTCCTACCGGTAATGAAATTGTCGCATCACTAATATCACATGCAATCGGAAAATCAGAAGCCGCATATCCATATTTATCTTTATAGTATGACATCATCGGCACTGGCTTCGGATAATAAATGCTGGTTCCTATTCCCTCGCGATTAAAACAGTCAATAATTTCCCACCGTTTTTGGAGTAAATTATCCTCCAGAAGAACCGAAAGACAATAGTAGGAACTTCGCTCTTCCGCCAAGGGTTGCTCAAATTGCCGAATACCCCTTACGTCCTGAAGTGCAGATGTAAGGCACCGAAAGTTCTCTTCTCGTGCTTTCAAAAAGTTAGGAAGCTTTTTCACTTGCTGTAAACCGATCGCCGCTTCCATCTCATTCATGCGATAATTATATCCAAGCATTGTGACATCATACATGCCGGGACGTTTTCTCTCTCTATGATGATGGTCTACGCCGAACGCGCGTAACTTTGAAATTTTTTCAGCGAGATCCGAACTTCGGGTGATGACCATACCACCTTCACCAGTGGTCATATGTTTGACCGGATAGAACGAATAACAGCCTGCGTCTCCCCATAAACCTACATGTGTTCCCTTATAACGCGCACCAATCGCCAAAGCACAATCTTCAAGAAGAAATAATTCTGATGCTTTTGCAATTTTGACCACTTCATCCATATCGACGGAAACGCCGAGATAATGAACAACAGTGATCGCCTTTGTCCGCTTAGTTATCAAGGCACGGATAGCCGAAACATTAATATTACCTGTATTGGCTTCCGCGTCGACAAATACAGCTTTTGCTCCGCAGAGTTCAACCGCATGCGCCGTTGCCGTGTGCGTTTGAGCCGGCACGATTACTTCATCATTTGGACCTAGACCTATAGCCAAATAAACAAGATGCATAGCGGCAGTGCAGGAGGAAACTGAAACTGAATGTGGCGCTCCTGTGAACTCCGCAAATGAGTTTTCAAACTGTTTCGTGACCTCACCATGTACAAGCGTTGGACCATTTAAAACATCCATTACAGACGCTCGTTCTTCCGCTCCAATTTGTGGCCTTCCAAACGGGATATTTCTCACATCAAACTCCGCATAAATGCGGCGGTCATCCTAATTAGGGTAATTGACATTCACAATTCTGGATTTCTGAACTGCTTCCTCGATCGCAAAACATACGGACATGCAATCGAATGCCGCATGTTCGTCCACAACTGCAGTTTCTTCATTCAGGATGGCGCCAAGGAAGCTCGGAATCAGCGCATGTTTTTCAGTTCCTGGGTATAGGGTCTCACGTTTTTCAGGGACAGAACACGGATGTCGACTTTTGAAAAGAAGACCTGCTCCGAGACGATTTTCAAAACTTGCAGAAGTACCGAAGACAGCGACTTCATGGAAATGTGGTCTCATACTTCCAAAGTTTACAGATATCTTTCCGACAGCTCCATTTGCAAACTTCAAAGTCGCGACAACCATATCCATGTTTTTAAATCCGGAGCCGGCACTACTAATCGCATTGCCAACCGCCGAAACCTCAATAATTCGATCATTTATCAACCACATCAAAAGATCGACAACGTGCACGCCGCCGCCGTAGACAATAGAATAAAAATCTTGTTTACCCCGCCATCCATCCAAAAGTTTGGATAACCGACCATAATTGTAATCCGCTTCCAGATAATAGATTTCACCGAAAATACCTTCAGAAATTTGCGTGCGAAGGTCTATGAAGCGTGGACTAGAGCGGAGCACTAAATTCGTAGATAAACGAACATCGGTATTCCGTGCCAGCAGCTCTCTAATAATATTAAGCTCCTCTCTTGACTGGCAAAGAGGTTTTTCCACAAATACATGTTTTCCAAGGGAGATAGCACGACAAATCTGAGAGAAATGATCCCCATCGTAACTAGCAATTGAAACGACATTGACATTCTGGTCGTCGATCAAGTCATTTGCTGACGTATAAAGACGTAGACCTGGGTGAGAAGCCGCAACTCTTTCAAGTCTATCGACATTACGATCACAAAGCGCACCGACAACACAATGAGGAACTTGATTATAGCCGGGAATATGCGCCTCGCCGACACCAAGACCGATTATTCCAGCCTCAAGAATGCTCATACGAGGCACCCGGAATCTGAGCCCAATCGATGAAAACCCTCCAATTCTGCGTAACTATAGTGGGTATGGTGTTTTTGCAGGGACGCAATTGTCCGCGAAATTCGCTCTAAATCCTCGAATGTATCGACACAATAATTTAGGTGACTTAGAGGCGTTCTACTTTGAAAACTCTCAATGCGAAAACGAGAAACGTTTAGATAAAAATACGGCGTCACATGTTCAAGATATGCCGAGTTGTTTGTTTCCTTTAAAACTTCCGCCAATGCGGCGGTTCGAATGAGTTCTACCGACTGTCCTTTCGGAAAGGTACGTGGCTGCACATTGGTGACCAAATCCGGTGCACTTTTGTCTAATTTTTTGCAGGCGCGATTAATCAGGCGATAGTCAAGAAGTGGACTATCACCGTTTACGCGGAAGAAATAAGTAAAACCACCTCCCTCCGCCGCGCGATACAGTCGTCTGGCTACGTTATCGAGTTCACCCCGGAAGCAAACAACGCCTCTTTCTTGAGCAAAGCGCTCAATTGGGTCATCGTCAAGCCCTTCGGACGTCGCGATGATGACTTGATCCACACAACAAACCTTATCTAAACTATCCAACAAATAGCCAAGCAATGGTTTTTCTCTAATTACCCTTAATACTTTGCCTGGCAGTCTGCGGGAAGACATTCGAGCCTGTATAATCGCTGCAATTTTCATCGACCAAAACACAAATTGGATAAATCACGCTTGATTTAAAATTTTCCCCGACGATTAATTGCCGGCTGTTCATCGCTTTCTTCAAGATACGAAGTGAAACTCGAAAGTCATGCCCAAAAGGCACTCTCATTATCATCGAACGAATGGACAGGCCTATAAACACGATACTGCCTATTCAATAAATCTTCCCATGTTAATGCACCCGGCATGCCTAAGTTGACTACATTGGCGTTCACGGAGATACACATGTGCAGAGCATCATACATCAAATACAACAAGCTGGCACAACCTTGCTTATCCTTATAAACCAGATCAAGGAACACAGACACAAAATCACCAGTTCAATAATAAACGCAAAACTGATTGTATAGAGAATTACTATTTCAGTATTTTGATGAGCTTTTGCCTCAAAAAATACATCCTCAGAGGTAAAACTTTGCGCCGTCACGTCTAGTTATTCTTAGGTACTCATTTAAATCCGCTAGGCGTTGCCGAAGTTTGGTGTTTTCAATTTCCGCTTGCGGCAGATCAGCATCCCGGACTTCTGCATTTTTCCCAAAATCTAACTGATTTCGGTATAGCTGTTCTTGTAATTTTGATATCTGCTCATCCTGTGTTTGAACATATGCGGCATATGCATCACACTTTTTCTCAAGCTCATCAATTCTCGCTTTAAAGATCACAAGCCAAGAACGCGCTTGCTCCAAGAGCTCTCGATGATTTTCGGATTCTGACATTAGTTCTTCGTCTCTTTTCATTTGTCTCACAAATAATTGTAAATCCCGTATTTTTGGAGATTGGTATCTCTTTTCAAATCCTCAATTCAATCAAGTAACTCACATCCTCCATCAATATTAAGATTAAGTCTCAAAAGAGCTATAAAAGAAGTCCGCCTAACTTACTTTTACCTGCAAACCGCAGTACACTCTGCTGAACGCAATCTAAACCATTTTTAAGAATTGATTTAGATCAATCTTAGGAAAACTTTCGAGCGCACTATCGGGACAAACATTATAAATTGGCGGTAGGTCGATACTAAACATAAGTGCTAACATTCGCAGCGTGACACTGGAAAATTCATTCAATTGTATCGCGTCCCATTTCACCCAGTCGGAAATATGTTTCCGTTGAGATAAATCTGTGCGGTCGCGCGGCGGATAACGTTCGTCCAACTCTTTGTAATAGACTATCGAGTCATTTTCAGCACTTGCGCTTTCCACTTTCTGATCGAAACCAAAAAGAAATATTCTCCGAGGACGGCCTAAAACCGCAGCACATAAAGCCAATATCAGTGTATTGAGACTAGGAAATCCAAGTGGGTCTTTTGGTGTTGGTGGCAGTTGGTTCGTAGCTCTAAATCGAAAAAGTTGGTCTACATGATCATGCAAATACGCATATTCAGGGCGTCTTAGACAATAAAACGTCGCAAAATCACTTATTAGCGACATCGTGGGATAGTCCCGTCTCAAAAATTCTTTCAGTCGATCATTATTTGCGACAAGAACGGCTGGGTGCGAGAAACAAGTCAAAGAAACCTTCGCGCCAGCCGGTTTCAAAATATCGTCTTCAATGATTGAGAATGTATTGATAACAAGATGCCTAAAATTGTCTTGCGACAATATATTTTTTTCCTTCGCAATTTTTTCTATAGAAGGCCCGGCCCCAAAAATACACACATCTTTGCCTTCTGTAATTTTACACAATCGATCAAGACGCGCATCAATTGCATCAGGATAATAGTCAATATCGCGAAGGTAGAAGCCAGCACCATCTTTACAGCAAATATCCTGAATTGCTGCTTCAACCTCGTCCTCCCATCCACCTAAGAATGCCGCCACCGGCTTCAAAGCCGAGCCATCATGCAGCGCGACTGATGGCCGGTCCGTTGGAATTAAATTAATAATTTTACGCAGTAACATTTGGGCACGACCAAAATCACTATTTAGACGACAAGCTCGTGCGGTTATGAAAATATTTTCAGGTGTATCTTCTTCAGGAATTTTTATTAGGCGCTCGCCAAATTCAACAGCTCGCTCGTAATTTCCTTGAGATGCAGCCAACCAAGACAAACTCTTGAGTGCCAAGCTGTGCTGGGCGTCGAGCTCTAAAACTCTCTCGTATGCTCTCTCTGCAATCAATAATCCAGGGAAATATCGGCACAGTATCTCTGCACCACGACAGAGTATTTCTACGTCATTGGTGGCCAGTTCAATCGTTTCTCGAACAGGACGGAAGGCCTCCTCATCAACATCATAAAGCGTTGATTCCTCGCAAGCATTTAATATTTGAAGAAGTTCTTCGCGTTTTTTTGATTTTAATGGAATTTGGGGGCTAAAATCTTCCATAATCAAACGCTTAGTAAATTCATAACACTTTAATGTTGATATACAAAATAGATACAGACGGTTTTCATCATGACTAAAGGAAGCTGCCTGACTTTAGTTTTCCTAATACGCTTTACGAGCAAATCGAATTAAATTTTATGGATATAATCATGTGGAAGGTTCTTAACAATATCCCAATAGTGGTTAATCCAATCAATGACTTCCGATATTCCTCTATCTAGGGATATTTCAGGCTTCCACTCAAGTTCAAAACGAGCGCGGGATGAATCTATTACGTATGCCCGATCTTGACCAAGACGTTCTTCGACGTCACACGTAACATCTGACAGAGATTTTCCTAAATGTTCTGCAATTTTGGAAACCAGGTCGCGAATAGAGATACTACCGTCTGGCGACAAATGATATGTTCTGCCAATTTTGCCTTTATCGAGTACGGCCTTTTCGCCCCGTGATACATCACGAATGTGTATATAGGATTTTACGGCGTTGCCGCCTCCATGCAATGGAATGCTTTTGCCAAGTCGAATAAATATAACTGTCCGCATTATTATTCGGTAAAGCTGTTGGCGGGCCCCATATACATTCGTCGCCCTGACAGTGAGCAAGGGTAAGCCTTGATGCTCAGCAAAGGCGGTTACCAACATATCAGCTGAAGCCTTAGAGGCAGCATATGGCGAACTTGGACGGAGCGGCGCATCTTCTTTAACGATACCCTCGCAACTGCCATAAACCTCAGGCGTTGATATATGCAAATATCGTTGTACATATTCGCGATTGCAGATATGACGAATGATCCTCGATAGTGCGACACAATTAGTCTGAAACCAATGTTCCGGGAAATCCCAGCTTCGAGACACTTCTCCCTGCGCCGCAAAATTTATAATGCGGCTTGGTTTTTCCTTGTCAAGAAAATCCAAAAAGCTGTCCATATCTTTGTTCAAATCAAATTGTCGGAATCTAAATTTTTCTAATCTTAATTTTTCCCGATAACGAAGGAAAAGCTCAGGCGCCTCCGCTGAACGACTGACACCAATCACTTCGTGTTCTTCCTCATTCAAAAGAAGATCTACAAAATCTTGACCCGAAAAAGAATTGCTACCAATGACAATATCTTTTGGCATTTCGTTAAGAAAGGCTCCTCCAAAAAGCTTAATTTAAAACACTGAACCAGAATTCTCGTGTTGCCCAATGCAACAAATTAAAAAGATTATCAAAATTAAAACTTTAAGATTAAAATATTGATAAGATCTCTACAATGCACCAGCCTCTTGGCTAGTCTATATTTTCACGGCAGATTACTAAATTGAATAACGACACGCTCTGCGCGTTTTATGACCTTGAAGTGTCACCGATTAGCTTCGATTTCACTGTGTTTTTGATTCTAGCTGAATTGGCTCGCAATCGATCAAACGCCAACCAATTAAAAGTAGTAATTGTACCCGGAGGTAACTCCGGTTTTCGCAATGACGATTCTGCTTACGATAGCGACAACAAACGTTGGCGCCTACACAACATACTCTTACCTGCCACGAGCCTTCTAAGATCAAACCCAACAGTTAATATTTGTCCCAACAGAGAATCTGCTAGCAAAATCGAAGAGCAGCATGACGGCCCTATATTCCCCGACGGATACTCTGTATCCAATCCCATAACGGAATTTTTTCTTTCTCGAGTTGTTGCTGCGTCAACAATCGGAGAAATTATTCCATCTTTCCACGCACCGCCGCAAGCCAAGAAGTACATGCAACACTGGTTGGATAATCGGACGGAAGGCCGCAAACCGGTAACAATTACGCTGCGTGAAGCAGACTATAATGAAAACCAAAATAGCAACACTGATGCTTGGTTAGAATTTGCCGACGTTTTGGATCCGGACGAATTTTACCCCGTATTTATTCGCGATACTGACAAGGCATTTGATGCGCAAGACACAAGGTTCGATAGATTTTCTGTGTGCATTCCAGCAGCTATTAACCTACAGCTTCGGATGGCACTCTATGAGCTGAGCTGGCTAAATATGTTGGTTCCAAATGGACCGGGCGAACTGTGCCGACACAGCAAAGCGGTTCGTTATCTTTACTTCAAAGTTATCAACGAAGAGGGCAATACAACTTCAAAAGCATTAATTGCGTCACAGGGAATCGAAATTAATGGGCAGCTGCCATACGCAACGAAATATCAGCGTTTGGTTTGGGAACATGACGATATCGATGTCATAGTTCGTGAATTCAATAATATGGCAGGAATTATAAATAGTTCACCCGACACCAACGAAGATCTCCTTACGTCCCCAAATTATCGGAAACCAATTGAAACCGCGGTACAACTTCAGATGATGGGCCGTTTGGAAGAGGCCGCATCGATTTTTCAGGATATTGTTCAAAAAGACCCTCAAAATGCGGATGCTTGGCATTTCTTAGGAATTATCGCCAAACAGACTGATCATGCCGACGCTGCACAAAAATTAATTTTACAAGCGATAAAACTCAATAATTCCCAAGCAAACTACTATATCAGCCTTGCATCAGTTGAAAAATATTTAGGAAATAATAGCAATGCCTTAGCAGCCCTTAATCAAGCAATTTCTGTTGATCCAAATGATGCAGGGGCGCATGCAGATTTGGCTGACTTGCTTCACCAATCAGGCGAACGATCGCGTGCTGAGGCCGCAATGATGAAAGCATTAAAGCTCGCTCCGAACACAGTAGATTACTACGAACGTGCTGGCTTGATATTACAAGATTCGGGTAATTCAGAAGAGGCGGCAAAATTTTTTAAAACAGCAATTGAACTGAGAAAAGAAATTGAAGGCGCCATTCGAGAACAACACAGTCATATGTCGGAAATTCCACAAATTTCATTGAGCCAAACTTAGCACTAATCACGAAAAACTTATTTCCCGTCTCCTTCAGGCATAAAATTTTTGGACTTCGTCGACGACGTACTCAATTTCTTCATCTTCAAGGTATTGGTGAAGGGGTAGCGAGATGATTCTGTTTGCGTCAGCTTCTGTCTTGGGAAAGCTACCCGTCTTGTAGCCAAGCTCTCTCGATGCTTCTTGCAGATGAACAGGAATTGGATAATGAATTTTTGCCTCGATGCCGCGCTCATTTAAATGGCTAAGGAGAGCATCACGACGTTCGACGCGCAGAATATATAAGTGGAAAACATGTCTTACTTCTTTTTTGCGGTGAGGAACAAAAACACCGCCTTTCATAGAGTTAAAGGCTTTGTCAAAATGTTTTCCGATACGTATACGATTCTCTGTAATGCTTTCTACATCTGCCATAAGGCGACTTCCAACGACAGCCTGCAATGAATCTAATCGGCTATTCATACCAAAAAACTTTGCTTCGTCCCTGTTTACCAATCCATGATTTCTATAAAGCCGCAATTCCTCAGCAAATTTTTCGTCTCTTGTTAAAATGACGCCACCATCACCCCATACATTGATAGCCTTCAAAGGATGCAAGCTGAAACCCGCAGCCAATCCCCATGAGGCCACGGGCGCACCATCGAACGAGGCACCAAGCGCTTGACAGGCATCCTCAATAATTAACAAACCATGTCGTTCAGCGATTTTCTTAATGGCCGGCATATCTGGAACATTTCCCGTATAATGAACGGGAAGAATCGCTTTTGTTCTATCCGTAATTGCATTCTCGATTTGCTCGACGTCGATGACATACCCATCGTCACAATCGACCAATACAGGTGTTGCACCTAGAGATGCGATTGCTCCTAATGTTGCAATAAAGGTCGTTGCGCACGTAATTACTTCATCACCTGGGCCAATGCCCATTAGTTTCATTGGAAGAATTAGTGCATCGGTGCCACTACCAACGCCGACCGCGTGCGGATGACCGATATAGTCAGCAAATTTTCGTTCAAAACACTCTACTGCAGAACCCAAGGTAAAGTCGCCGATTTTCGCAACTTGCCTTATATCTTCTAAGTAGATTCCGATATCTGGAAATTGGCGGTCTAGATAGGAAAATTTAACTTCCATTTTATTTGGACACCTCGTTGAACCACTCATCTTTGTAAAACACAGAAAGGCTTAAAGCGCTTGATCAGAATTTCACTGATTTAAAAAGCAATAAATAAGCCAATACTAGCATATTCTGGTTTATTCAAAGTAGCACATATCACGAATAAAATGGTATGTTGATTGCATATCTCTGCATTAGATTTAAGCTAATAATCACGGGGTTGGTTAAATGAAAAAAAAGTTGGCCCTCGTCGTCCCAAATCAGCTTTGGCACAAATTCGACTTGATTACGACGTGGAATATACCTCCGCGCACACTTTGCCAATTAGGAGCCTGTGTCGAGGATATTGTCGATGTTAGAATAATCGACGCACAAAATTACAAATTGTCTTTAGAGGAATTCAAGCAAGAAATATCGGACTATGATCCAGACTTCGTGGGTTTATCAGTCCTTAGTAGCGAATACGCAGATACCCTTGATCAGGCCGCCCGGGCGGTGAAAAAGGTGAATCCTGACACCATCGTGATTGCCGGTGGTGTGCACGTTACCACAAAGCACTATGATGTCATGAAAAATCCAGACATCGACTTTGCATGTCGTGGCGAAGGTGATTATTTATTGAGAGAGCTTCTCCTCCATTTAATTGAAAATGCTCCTTTACCTGTAAAAGGCCTCGTTTACCGCGACGGCGAAAAGGTTATAAGCCAAGAAAAGGCAACTGTTGATAATTTGACGGAACTACCGCCTCCAAATTATGAACTCGTTAATGTTGACGACTACACTCATACGCTACCGCGATACGGTCCAGGAAGGTATCCCGAAACTCCAGGAATATGCTTAACAGTGTCGCGTGGTTGTCCTTACGAATGCAGTTTTTGCCAAGTCCCCATGATTTCCGGACGCAAAATTCGAATGCATTCTCCGTTGCAAATAGTCGATGAATTGGAATTGTTAAAGAAAAAATATGGCATCAAATCGTTCGTGCTTTATGATGACAATCTCTTTGCAATGCGCAAAAAAGCAAAGGAACTCCTTCGCGAGCTGATTTCCCGCAAACTTCACCTCAAATGGCATGTGAGCAGCTTTGCCATTTTTGTCATAGACGACGAAATGCTCGACTTGATGGCCGAAGCTGGCTGCGTCGGTGTAAATGTCGCTATCGAATCAGGTAATCCACGTGTTCTAAAGGAAATAATAAATAAACCAATTAAAGATTTGTATGCCGTCCCCAAACTTATTAAAGGGATCAAATCACGAGGCATGTACGTGTTGGCCAATTTCATTATTGGCAATCCCGGCGAGACTTGGGAGGAGATCCGCGAAACAATTAGTTTTGCCGAAAATTGCGGCGCTGATTACGTTAAATTCTTTATTGCCGTGCCACTACAAGGAACTGAAATGTATGAAATGGCGCGTAAACTAGACGCATTCGAGCACGACCATTTTGCTGAAATTCCCAGACTCGATTGGCGTTTCTCTCAGCTCAAATCAGATGAGTGGACCTCGAAAGATGTGAGCATTTTACGCGTCTATGAATGGGATCGTATTAACTTTTCACCAGATCGGATTGAGAAAACTGCTGAAATTTGGGGGGTTTCCATAGAAGAACTCAGTCAGATTCGCCAAGACACACGACGAGCACTCCAAGCAGAAGCAATGACCGCCTAATACTTGACTTCCCTTACATCTTGATGATTGGGCGACCAATTTTTCCCATCTCCAAATCCTCAAGAGCATCATTAATTTCTTCCAATAAATATGACTTGGACAACAAAGGCTTTACGTCAATTTTCTGTTCTGTAATAAATGATGCAAAACGTGGAAAATCTCGATCCGGCTTGGCGTCGCCCCCCCAAGTACCAAGTAAGCTTTTTCCCTGATTGAATTGCCAAGGATCTAACACAACGGTCTGACCTTTAGGTGCATTACCGATGACAACCGCCCGGCCCCCTTGCGCTCGAACGGCCGTGAGTGCTGTTGCCATTACCGCTGGTCTTCCCGTAGCTTCAATTGCCAGATCCACACCCATCGGGCATATCTCCATTACCTCTTCAATCCCATTTCCTTTGCCACCATTAATGATATGGGTAGCTCCGAACATGACAGCCATTTCCAACTTACTGTCAATTAAATCTATCGCTATTACGGGGGAGCATTTGGATACAACCGCTCCCATCACAGCACAAAGCCCTACACCCCCAGCGCCAAAAATCGCGACAGATTCACCAGGCTGCGGTTTACCAACATTCATTACCGCGCCAAGCCCTGTTGGTAAGGCACAACCAAGCAACGTCGCTTCGCGCATTTTTAATTCAGCGGGTAGTTTAGTTAAGCGATTTTCACTCACTACAGCATGTCGCTGAAAGCTCGTAACCGCGCCGGCATTCACCGTCCGGCCATTCCAATCGTATAAAGCTCCTCCGGCCTCGATGCCGGATGCCTTAATCCATGAAAGCGCCACACGGTCACCTGCATAAACACGTGATACGTCCGCCCCAACTTCAAGCACTACCCCACTGGCTTCATGACCTAAACAGTGCGGCAACCAAGGATCCGTCCCCCTTCGTCCCCGTGCTTCAAGTAACTGTGTGTGACATGCCCCAGAGTAACTGATCTCAACAAGACATTGACCAGATTTCAGTGGTGGAACCTCCAGTTCTGCAATCACAAGAGGTTTTCCCATCTCAACAAGAACAGCCGCTTCAGTCTTCATTAAATCAATCCGCGTGCCTTATGCGCCTTTTGCGTCAGGGTCTCGTAAATCCCATTTCTTCTCGAAATCCCATACTTCTTGGAAACCCATTAGTTCATGCATGGACCGGTTTCCATCTTCGTATGTTTGCACTTCGGTTCCCAAGGTTGTTCCATTAATGCTTAAGTGAGTATAAGCCTGGCGAAGAGTTTCGGCGACGGCGCTGAAACCTGAACTGGGGTAAATAGCTATATTAAATCCCCACTCTTTCAGTAATTCTGAGGGGATTACTGGAGTGCGCCCATTAGGCACCATATTGGCAAGTAGCGCGGCGTCGATCGATTTCCCAACCTCTTGCAATTCCTCTTCCGATTCTGGTGATTCTATAAAGACCACGTCAGCACCGGCCTCAGCGAAGGCTTCCCCTCGACGAAGTGCTTCCTTGAGACCGTAATCGGTGCGTGAATCCGTTCTTGCTATAATCAGAGTATCTTCACTTGTTCGGGCATCACACGCGACTTGTATCTTCTGAACCATTTCCTCCAGTGGCACGACTTCCCGGCCTAACGTATGTCCACATTTCTTTGGAGTAACCTGATCCTCAATTTGAATACCCTGAACGCCAACAGCTTCATACCCCCGAATTGTGTGATGTACATTGAGCAACCCTCCGTATCCAGTATCCGCATCTGCAATTAAGGGAGTTGTCGTACCGCGTGCAATACGTCCCGCACAGTCGACCATTTGGCTGTAAGTTGCAATTCCAGCATCTGGCAGCCCCAAAAACGAAGCTGTAGCGCCATAACCTGTCATATAAAGTGCTTTAAACCCCATCTGATCTGCAACACGTGCCGAAATCATTTCAAATACACCGGGGGCAACTATAAAGTCACCGGAATCAATTATTTGCTTCAAAGACTGAGTTTCCACCATCACTTCAAATCTCCTACAGAGTTTTTTTTCTATACAATTTAGACAAATTCAGCATGCAACTGCCCTATGACATTAACAGATGTTGCATCTACCTATACCGCCGAGAATGCAGATCCATAGCCGTCTCGAACCCCTTCCACTGGTCAGCTTCATGATCCGTGCGATAGACCGGCAATGGCATAGGTAACTTATTTCGCGCACGAACAGCTGCATAAATACATGCTGTAATTAGCATGGCAAACAACACCGCAGGTATAACGACCAAAGCTAAAGATGACGAAATGCCAAAGGATATATTAATTAAGGTAAGAACTAATAAAAAAGGCATGACTTGCATAAGGAACGCGAGCAGCACAATCACGACCAAAACCAACATATTAGCCAGACAACCTATCGTTAGATTCATTTGCTATTTCCCGCTGAGCCTTCGCATTAGCTTTTAATAATTTTGATCACCAAAAATTTGACAAGCAATCTACACCTACGGAAGTCGCAATCCTATAAAAAATGATTTAATGCAGTTGGCGCCCTCGGCAGGACTTGAACCTGCAACCTTTGGATTAGAAGTCCAGCGCTCTATCCAGTTGAGCTACGAGGGCTAACCTAAAAAACCTGATACAGGCATGTGTTCCAATTCAGCTTAAACAGAAGTGAAAAATTTAAGTTTATTCGGAAAATTGTGCATATTTTCTTCCAACCTGAGAGTTCATTTAATTAGAAATCTCGTGCCCTAAATTAATTGCGCCAAAAGGGCAACATCACGTATTTATATGTGAACCGTCAAATTAGTGCGTCCAAGGTTCAATCCGGGAAAACGCAAAATTATCTGAGTAAGACTTGGGCTGAATCTTCCGCTCATTACGCCTAACGACAGTAAAGGTGTACCCATTCTCCTTAGCAAAATCTACAGCTTCGACTTCGCTTTCGAAGTTAAGCCTAATCTGTCGTCGCGTATCCGGCGACGATGACCACCCCATCAAAGGATCTGGCCTCGCACCTGTAATGGGTTCGAATTCTAAAATCCAACGTTTAGAATTTGCGCGTCCAGACTGCATCGCGTTCTTCGCGGGTCTAAAAATACGAACGTGCATGACCTCTCTCTTAATTTATTGATCCATCCGCAATAAATGCAGCTGAATTGAGCTGGTCGGGGCGGCTGGATTCGAACCAACGACTTTCTGCTCCCAAAGCAGACACTCTACCAGGCTGAGCTACGCCCCGAATAACTGCAAGCTAAGGTTTCACGAATTGAGGCGCAAGGCAGTATTTCATTAATCATCGATCTCGAACCTATCAACCATATAAAAACTATCATTGTAGTGCCTGCACGTGGAAACCTGGCCACCAAAGAAAATTTATTATCGGCAAGCAACGACAATACTTCTCCGGTGGCAATCACTTCTGTTTCTAGTGTAGTGGGCCAAATCAAATCAACGATTAAAGTAACCTGCCAGCAAACTTTCTGCCATATCTATCAGAGTATTACATTACGGATAAGTAAACAAAAACGCGATAAATGAAAAAGGTACTCATTAAAATGTGAAAGTACATTTACCAATTTAGAAAATTATAAATTTACAAATAATAATATAAAATATTCTTGCAAATATTACAAATATTTTTGATTATTACGATAATATAAATTGGTAAATAAAGCGTTATGAAATATTTTACCCAGTCTTCCATTATTTTTTTATTGTCGGTACTTGGGTTTACTAGCAATGCCCTATCTATAGAGACACAGCAGTGCGAACAACGAAGAACGGTCCTACAATATCTATCAAATGAATACTCTGAAAAACCGGTCGCTATGGGCGTTGCCGAAAATGGCGGTTTAATAGAAGTGCTTTCCTCGCAAAAAGGTAACACTTTTACAATAATAGTGACCTCCCCAGAAGGGGAAACTTGCATGGTGGCTGCAGGTGAGGACTGGCAAGGATTGATCCGCCAATTTTCGCCCCGCACTTAATTTTTCCATTTCCTAATTTTCTATTTAACTAAAAGTAGGCCAATATGGTTACAATCACGCGCCTCACGCCAACGAATTTGGATGACTGTTTGTAACTAATTGTTGTTGCCGCCACATCTGTGCATATTTGCCATCATTAAAGAGGAGTTCTTGGTGTGTTCCACGCTCCGCAATCGTACCATTGTCCAAAACAATGATATCATCGGCATGCACGACTGTCGAAAGTCTATGCGCGATTATTAGTGTTGTCCGATGCCGTGAAACCTCTCGCAAGCTCTCCTGAATTTCTCTCTCGGTGCGTGTATCCAATGCCGATGTCGCCTCATCGAAGACAAAAATAGAAGGGTTCTTTAGGATTGTCCGTGCGATTGCAACGCGCTGCTTTTCCCCACCCGATAGCTTTAGACCTCGCTCTCCAACCATTGTTTGATATCCATCCGGCAAACCTTCAACGAAATCATGAATTCTCGCTAATCTTGCAGCACCCTCCACTTCATTTTGCTCGGCATCTAAAAATCCATAAGCGATGTTGTAGAATACAGTGTCGTTAAAAAGAACCGTATCTTGCGGGACAACTCCGATTGCGTTGCGGAGACTTAGTTGTTCAACCTGGCGAATATCTTGATTATCTATTGTAATTACTCCGCCCGTAACGTCATAAAATCGAAATAAAAGGCGACCTATTGTTGATTTTCCGGCACCGCTCGGCCCAACAATGGCTACAGTTTTGCCATGAGGGACATCGAAAGTGACATCTCTTAAAATAGGGCGTCGTTCATCATATGAAAAATCAACACCCTGAAACGAAATTTCGCCACGCTCAATCTGAATCGGAGGCGCCTTAGGTTTGTCTTCGATTTCCTTATCGACCCTCAAAAGACCAAACATATCCTCCATATCAGTCAATGACTGCCGAATGGTCCGATAGACAAATCCTAAAAAATTAAGCGGTAAGTAAAGTTGAATTAGATAAGTATTAACCAGGACAAAGTCACCGATCGTCATCTTCCCCTGGACAACGCCATTGCCGGCCATAGTCATCAATAACACCAGCCCGGCAGCTATTATAGCACCCTGCCCGACGTTTACCGCCGACAGACTGACCGTACTGAAAACAGCAGCATCTTCATATTCCCGCATCGACGTGTCAAAACGTCGCTCCTCATGCGCTTCGTTGCCGAAATACTTCACAGTCTCATAGTTCAGCAAGCTATCAATAGCTTTACTATTTGCTTCTGTGTCCCGATCATTCATCAAGCGACGGAATTTTATCCGCCATTCAGTCATTATAAGTGTGTAGGCGATATACAGACTAATCGTAACGAAGGTCGCTGCCGCATACCAAAAATCAAAAAGATTCCACAGAATTGCGCAGATCATCACAATCTCTAGCAATGTCGGCAGTATATTAAATATCGTAAAACCGAGGACGAACTCGATACCCTTTATACCTCGTTCAATAACTCGTGAGAGGCCGCCTGTTCGCCGTTCCAAATGAAACCGAAGGCTAAGAGCATGAAGATGATCAAATACGCGCAACGCCGCGCGGCGCATAGTCCTATAAGTGACGCGAGCAAATAGTGCCTCACGCAATTGCTCAAAACCAACGGCTAGAATTCGAACTAATCCGTATCCGAGTATCAAACCAAGCGGTAAAACAATTATCTCGCTGATCGTTCCCCCTAAAACATCAACTACATATTTATAAATTATCGGGATGTAAACATTGGCGATTTTTGCACCGATTAACGCACCCAAAGCCAAAAGGACGCGACACCGAATGCCCCACTCATTATTAGGCCAAACTAGAGGAACAATGGTTTTGAGCGAACGCCAATGCATGGGATCTGCTCGAGCGCCAATGCGATTCTGACTTGAGGGCGACGTCATGAACACAATACTCCCATGACGTTCCTAGAGGCGTCTTGTTGTGATTCGCGATGCGCGTTTCTCAATATTGAATTAAACGTAGTAAAGAATGAGGCAAACAGCGAGGAGGATCATAACCCAGAGTGCCGAACTGCCTATCTCCCACGTCCTGGCAAGCGAACTTTGGGGCCCCGTCAAATCAAAACTTGTTCGTATAGCTCTTTCGGCTCGGAGACCGGCCATGTTCGCTATCGAGAAATATGCTGTTGAAATAACCGCAATGAATTTGCTCCATATACTGGGCATCACCCGACGATATATCCAATCGGTATCAAGGTTCAAAGACCTTAATTCCGGTGGATAAATCCGCGTCCACATTAGAACTGTAAACGCAAGAGCCGAGAACATTAGCAATTGAAGCTGCGTGATGACATGCGCCGTCGTATAAGGAATAAAATTAACCTGATAAGGAAGAATCGCATATAGATACTCAGGAAATATGCCTATCCCCAAGCAAAGTGTCGACGCAACAGCCATCGCAATCAACATATTGATGGGCGCTTCCTTCACTCTCTTGCCACTGTCATGTGCAAAAAAGGCAAAATAAGGTATTTTGATACCTGAATGATGAAAAACACCAGCTGACGCGAATAACAGCACAGCCCAAACGATCCAATGGCCTTCTTCCGCAGCGGCCGTGATAATAAGTGCCTTCGAGACAAATCCACTAGTCAACGGAAAGGCAGAGATTGACGCCGCCCCCACGATGCAGAAGCCAGTGGACCAAGGCATTGATTTATATAGACCACCAAGCTCAGAACCTTTGATCGTATCTGTTCGGAACAGGACCGCGCCCATAGACATGAACAGAAGGGCTTTATACAGAATATGCGCAAAGGCATGCGCCGCTGTTCCATTTAGAGCCATTTCGGTCCCAATTCCAACGCCCACCACCATAAAACCAAGCTGATTATTTAGGCTATATGCAAGCACACGCCTTAAATCGTTCTCGATAACCGCATAAAAAATTGGGAATGCGGTCATCGTTGCACCAACCCAGATTAGCATCTCGGTACCCGGATATCCGCGTGCGAGCGCATAGACAGCTAACTTGGTCGTGAAAGCTGAGAGAAATACTGTCCCTGTAACGGTCGCTTGCCCATATGAATCTTGCAACCAATTATGCAGTAAAGGAAATGCGCATTTAACGGCAAAAGCGAGCAGGATTAAGTTCGTACCAAGAGTTCCGATACCAAGGAAATCAAATGCTATGCTTCCAGTTGCTTGATAGTGAATAATAGATCCAGCTAAAAGTAGAACACCGGACCCAATCTGGATTACTAAATAGCGCATACCCGCACGGAACGATGGACCATCCCGGCGTGCCCAAATTAGGAAAACGGACGCGAGAGCAGTCAACTCCCACATAATAAACAGCGTAACGAGATCACCGGCAAATACTGCCGCAATCGCTGCACCTGAATAAATCAATCCAGCTACCTGCTGCACCGTATCACGGATATGCCACGCGTAGATAATAGAAATAAGAGTAGCTATTTCAAATATATAGGAAAATACGAGACTGAGGCTGTCAACCCGCATAACGGTTAGTGTAATATTAAAGATTTCAACAGTCAGATTTTCTCCCGGTGAAAGTCCAAGCGTCCACCAGAATGCAACTACCGGGATAGCCGCCATGTACGCGTTACGCCAGAGACCAGCGGCTATGAGTGGCACAAAAAGAGCCGCAAGCATTTGAAAAATGCCGGGCGATAATAGCTCAGTCGGCATCATAGTAATCCTCAGAACGCATCAACACGACGCGCATCCATTTAGCCGCTAAGACTAGGGCGACACATACGATAAATCCGAAAATTGCATAGAAACCAAAGAAATTCTCTGCCTCAAAATGCGAGTGCTTATGATAGAACGCATCGGCGATGAACAAGGCCAAGCAAATTACGAAAAGGGCATAAATCACCTTCTTTACATTATGGGGTTCATCGAGCCAATATTTGCGTTTTTCACTACTCATTTTGCCTCTCCGGCCAACGGCAACAACAAGTTATAAAGTTCGTCGGCAAAGAAAAATAATGCTATACAACCAAGTGCACTAATACAGAGCGGCACAACGCAGAATACGGGCGCTTCTTTGATACCGTCGGTTTCTTCTTCCGTATCGCGCTCTTTAAAAAATCCACGCGCAACAATCGGCATCAAGTATGCAACATTCAGAATGGATGAGATCATCAAGGCTGCAATAAAAATCAATTGCCCGTTATCTGCGGCTGCAAGAGAGAGGTAATACTTGCTCCACATACCGCCAAATGGAGGCAACCCAATCACACTGCATGCACCAATCAGGAAAGCCACAAATGTAAATGGCATAGCTTTTCCAAGTCCGTCCAGCTGGCTTACATTTACCTTACCCGTGGCGACATAAATAGCACCGGCACAAAAAAACAGAGTGATTTTGCCAAATGCATGCATCGCAATGTGCATGGCACCGCCAATTATACCCAATGGATGGAACATAGCTGCGCCCAAAGTGACGTAGGAGAGTTGGCTAACTGTCGAATAAGCCAAACGGCGCTTTAAATTATCCGCTTGCATGGCGATGATCGATGCAAGTAACAGTGTTCCAGCCGCGACGTAACCCAGCCAGCTGGCGTCTTCCGTCGCACCGAGAAAATCTATCCCAAAGATGTAAACAATCACTTTCAGAACAGAAAAAACGCCAGCCTTGACAACAGCAACCGCGTGCAAGAGAGCACTTACTGGCGTCGGTGCCACCATCGCAGCCGGTAACCACCGGTGGAACGGCATCAGGGCCGCTTTGCCGATCCCAAAAATATAGAGAATTAACAAAATACCAGCAGTTGCTTCTTCAACCTTACCTTCAAGTATTCCTCCCGGCTTAAATTCTAAAGTACCGGTTAGATGCCAAGTCCAAATCATTCCAAGCAGCAGTAGGCCAATAGACGTAGTCAACAAGTAGCCAAGGTAAATACGGCCACCCTTTTGGGCTTCTGTATTCTGATGATGTGCCACCAATGGATAAGTCGACAATGACAATACTTCGTATCCAATGAACAGAGCCATCATATTGCCAGCCAACGCTATAAAAAGCGCACTGCCAATCGCAATTGCGAAACAAATGAAGAAACGGGTTTGATGACCTTCGTTTTTGCCTCGCATATATCCAATAGAATAAATGGAACTGACGATCCAAAGGAACGACGCAATCAGGGCGAACATCATCCCAAGTGGTTCAAGTTCGAGGCTAATTGTTAGGCCCGGCACGAATTCAAATAATTTGACACTGGAACGGACCCCTTCCATGGCCCCCGGCAACAAATTCAAAACGACGCCAAATGTAATGCAAGCACCAACCAGCGTGACGGTCTCTCGTTGATTTGGTTTGCTATCCGACATCCCGACTAGTACGGCAGTCACGAATGGAACCGTTATCGCCAAAAGCATTAGAACCTCGGCGCCCATCAATTCGCTCCCAACAAGAATTTAGCAGCGTTCTCGGCCACACCCACGCTTAGGCGTGTATCGATGCCGAAATAGATATTGGCCAAGGCCAAAACCCAAGCTGGGAAAAGCAAAGATAACGGCGCTTCCTTAACCTCCGACCCTTCAGGAGGATCTCTAAGATAGGCAACCTCGATAATGCGCCACACATAGATAATTGCGAGCAGAGATGAGAAAACTATTAAGCCCGCCAACCACCACCAATCTTTGTCCCACGCGGCGAGAATGAGATACATCTTAGAGACAAAGCCAGCGGTAAGCGGTACACCTATCAAACTTAAACTGCCAATAACAAAAGCAGCCATGGTCCACGGCATACGACGACCCAATCCATCAAGATCGTCTACCGCGACCGAGCCAATTCGATAAAAAATGCACCCCATAGCCAAAAAAAGCGCACCCTTCATTAGCGCGTGATTGAATAAGTGCAAGAGACCACCAGTCATCCCAAGTACACTCACCAGGCTGATCCCGACGACCATATAGCCAATCTGAGCGACACTCGAATAAGCAAGCATTCGCTTCATATCAACTTGAAAAATAGCGACCGTCGAACCAACAAACATGGCGATTATGGCCAGAGGCAGCAAAACCCAATCAAGTGGTAACGTCTCAAAAGAAAACGCCGGGCCAAAAATGGTATAGAAGACCCGTATGAGCACGTAGATTGATACTTTTGTGGCGGTCGCAGCTAAGAATGCACTGGAAACGGAAGGCGCATAAGCATAAGCGTTCGGAAGCCAAATATGCAGCGGAAATAATGCCAATTTTATGCCGATCCCGACGGTCATAAACGCAAAGGCTGCACGCACTGAGCGATTTTCCGTAAGTTCAGGGACCCTTACTGCTAAATCGGCAATATTGAGGGTGCCAGTCGCCTGATACAACAACCCCACACCAATCAAATAAAAAGTCGCACCAATCGTACCAAGCACCAGATACCGATAGGCTGCGGTAAGTGCCATGGGCTGGCGACCCAGGCTGATAAGCACGTAGGACGAAAGCGATGATATCTCTAGAAATACAAAGATATTAAATGCATCACCCGTGATGGTTACGCCGAGTAGACCCGCCAAACACAACAAATACGCTGTATAGAAAAGGCCATCCTTACCAGCTGGTAATTCGCGCTCAACACTTTGCTTTCCAAAGGTTATTACGAGCGCACCAATCGCAGAGACAATGAGCAAAACATACGCATTAACTATGTCAACAACATATTCGATACCAAATGGCGGCGCCCATCCACCCATTCGATAAGAAATCGGGCCCGTCGCAAGTACTACTGTCAACAACTCAATCGAAACAACAAAAGCTAACCACGACGCGATTAAGGCGATGCTATACGAGAACCAATTCCATCTAAAAAGCAGGCAAAATGGTGCACTCAAAAGCGGCAGGACGACCTGCAAAGCGGGAAGGTTCGCCGATATCACAGTCTCGCTTCCTTCTCGCTAATCTCATCGTCTTCGATTGAGCCGTATGCCTCGTTAATTCGAACAATTAGAGCCAATCCAACGGCGAGTGTAGCCACTCCAACAACAATGGCTGTCAAGATTAAAACATGAGGCAATGGGTTTGAGTAACTGGTTACGCCCTCAATGATGATCGGAGCGGTCCCACCTTCGACCTTCCCCATCGCGATATATAAAATAAAAACGGAGGCTTGAAAGATGCCAAGTCCCACCATTTGTTTAATTAAATTTCGCCTTGAAATAACAATGTAAAGGCCCGCCATCATAAGAGCGGTAACGATCCAAAATACGTAAAGGCCAGGAAGGACCACGCCCCTACTCCTCCATCTCATCTAACTTATGATTGCGACCAGCAAAGCTAAAAAATATCGCAATCATTACTGAACAAACAGTCACCCCCACGCCTAATTCAACAGCAAAAATACCATAATGTTGGCCATGCACTGAATTATCATTAAGCGTCGAATAATTTAGGTATTCTCCACCCAAAAAAATATTAACGACACCCGTGAGACCGTATATTAGAACTCCCGCCGCCATACCAAAACGAACCGCTTCGTCCGGCACAACTTTTCGAGCGTTATCGAGGCCGAAAACTAAGGCATATAAGATAAATGCTGCTGCAAAAATCACACCCGCTTGGAATCCACCCCCAGGGCCAAAGTCTCCATGAAATTGAACATATAAGCCAAACAATAAAATAAAAGGAATTAGGAGCTTAGATGTGACCCTGATTACGTAATGGTGATTCATTTCGAGCCTCCGCCACTACGTCTCTTCGCCCGTGTAATAACACCGCGATCAAGCAGCATTAAAACACCAATACCTGCAGTAAATACGACGAAAACTTCACCCAAAGTGTCAAAGCCCCGATAACTTGCCAAGACTTGTGTCACGACATTTGGAATACCGGTATCGATGATGCCTTGTTCAAGATAATATGGAGCCACATGCTGGTGAATTGGGGCATTTGGATCTCCATAAAGAGGCATATCTAATGTCGCATAGATTAGTATTGCACCGACCAAAAATACGATACAGAGGGGAAGAGCAGAAAATTTTTCAGGCGTCCGCTCCTCTGGCGTTGCAAGCGATAGAGCTCCCAGCAACAATACTGTCGACACACCTGCACCCACGGCTGCTTCTGTAAATGCAACATCAACCGCATCAAAGACAACAAATATAGAAGCGGCAAGAAGACTATAAATTCCACTCAGCATGACGACGGCAAAGAGATTGTGGAGCCGCACCACCATGATTATGGTGCAAGTCATGGACGCGAGGAGAACGAAGTTAATTAGGTTTTCGATGGAGTTTCCTCCTCCTCATCCTGATCAGCAAGTAATGGCCTCAAACCCTTTGAAAAGGCAGCATTTGCGATCGCATATGTCGCTGTTGGACTGGTGAAAAATATAAAAAACCCGATGAACGCCAACTTGACCGCCGTCAGTGTCATTCCCGCTTGCATAATCATGCCAAGTAGCATTAACCCAGCACCCAAAGTATCTATCATTCCTGCAGCATGCATACGGGAGTAGAAATCTGGAAATCTCAACAACCCAATACTTCCGGCAATTAGGAAAAAACTGCCGCCAACAAAGGCAGCCCAAGTCAGAACATGAAGAACAAAATCCATTAGTTTGGCTCTTCACCAGCTGGCCGATCATGCCCAGCCTGACCTAAATCGCCATAACGGAAGAACTTCAAGATTGCGATTGTCCCGATAAAGTTAATTAGAGCGTAAAGCAATGCAATATCGACAAAATCTGGTCTCTCCATCAAAAATCCCAGTAACGCAATCATTAAAACTGTTTTGGTTCCAAACGTATTTGCAGCGAGCACACGATCATAGAGCGTTGGCCCCACAAACGCTCGTGCAAGGGCAAGCAGCATACAAACTATGACGGCACCGGTTGCGGCAATAAACATTTCAGTCGTGCCCTTCCATTACCGTAACGCGTCTATCCATTTCACCCTGTATTAATTCAGCTCCGACTTCTTTAGCCACCGCGTGTACCACCAAAGTGTCACCATCAATACGCATGGTTGTGGTCCCTGGCGTCAAAGTAATGGAGTTTGCATAAATAACCTGTCCCAATTCTGTTTTTTGGCTTGATTTAATTTCCAAAATTACCGGACTGATATTCGGGCCTGTGGAGAAAACCCTCTTCGCCACATCAAAATTTGCTTTAATTATTTCCATTATGAGAAACGGAAAATAAGAGAACACGCCCCAAGTCAGGTGAAGAGGATGGCTCTCATGGTCCAGGGTCTCCATTCTTAAGACGATGTAAAGGGTCGCAGCTACCGAGATTGCCCCTAAACTCAATATGAATACGGTATAGTACCCGGAAAACAGCAGCCAAATCGCTATCATTGTAAGACTTAGTGAAATCGCGTGGCGCAAGTAATTTTCTCCCAAAAAATTAATACGATGGATGAGTACCATCGAGATTTTATAGTTACCTCACGCGATAGTCGAACCACGATCAAGAGATATTGCAAATTTTGGAAAAACCAATATTAGGGAAAAAATTAAAGTCATTTTTTTGGTGGCATCCAACGTCTAACAACACGACCGTCCGCCGTTTTGAGGGTTTCAGTCTGCTTTAAATTATTTTCTGAAGTACCAGTGACTATCTCTTCAAATGGAACCTCTTCACCTTTACCCTTTTTCAATGCAGACTCAAAAGACGGGTGAGCTCGGGTAATTTCACCAAGCTTGTCAGCAGAATATTGACCAAATTTCCGCCATAAGCGCTCCAAAAACTCTACAACTTCAGGTGGCGGGTCTAATGTAGGAATATTAGGCGGTCCGAATTCAAAGAACCGCATGATATTCGGCTCAAGCGGTCCAAACTCATGCGCAACAAAGGTTGCCGGCATAAGTTTTCGGCCATGAAATTCGCTTGCGTATTGCCCTTGCGCAATAAACAACAGACGTTGGAGTTTTTGTGCCTGCAAATGCTCGTTCTCGTAGCGTGCTCTGTCTTGAAACCAAAGCGCCACATCTAATGCCGATTCGACCGCGGAACTGGTCATTAAAATTCTCGCACTATTCCAACATTCAGTAGCAAGATCATGTATAGGCCCGCATGGATTATGTCGAGTTTATCTGTTTTAAATTAGTGTAGAGGAAATTTTTACATTTTTTTGCAATTCATTCACACTAATTTTTGCAATTCATTCATACTAATTCTGGGTTTTGAATTAATTTTGCTTCCTAAATTAAAGTAATTTTTCCAGGGTCTGCTGAGTATAATATTCCAGCTTAGCCAAGGTTGCCGAACATAGGCACAATCGTAATACGTGTTTCCAAAACACAACATTCCGGCACAACGCTAACTACCTGAAAAAAACTTCCAGTCTTTTAAACATAGACGCTCCATTCTTATTCAATCATACATTGACAGCAACGCAGACAGAATTATCCTGCCCCCACAAAATTTCCTAAACGCCGGAGGCCACCCATTGAATATGTCAGGCGAGTGCGTCATTCCCTCACCGCGTCAAGCAGTATGGGAGGCTTTAAATGATCCGGAAATGCTTAAGCAATGCATTCCCGGCTGCGACGAAGTAAATAAAACCTCAGATACATCATTCGAAGCGAAAGTAACCGCTAAAGTCGGCCCAGTCCGCGCCAAGTTCAGCGGAAAAGTAGAATTGTCCGATATCGACCCGCCAAATGGTTATACTATTTCCGGTGAAGGTTCGGGCGGTGCTGCCGGATTCGCGAAAGGTGGTGCAAAAGTTACACTTACCGATGATGATGACGGTACAAAACTCATCTACACGGTCGATGCTACCGTCGGAGGGAAACTCGCGCAAATCGGAAGCCGACTCATCGATTCAACTGCGAAGAAGATGGCTAATGACTTTTTTAAAAAATTTGCTGAACTCGTAGTTGACGATAAAACAGCTGAGATGGCGGCTGAAATTCAGCCCACTAAAAAAGGAAGCGCACCCTCCCCCGCTGTTGAATCGCAAACCATACCAGTCCAAGCAAAAAACCAAGGTGGAATTAGCCCGACAATTTGGGTCACCGGCACGATCATTATCCTTCTTGCAATGGTTTTAGCCTTTGGTGGCTCAGTATAAATTACAAATAAGTTTTGGTTAGCCGCTTGACCTTACAATAAAGCAGTCCCAAAATTCAGGGAAATTAAAACGTGGCTGGTAATGGCAACGTAAAGAAGGGGGGGGGGAAGATCCATGTCAATAAGTGTTTCCATGACTGTAAACGGGAAGTCTGTAAACGGTGAAGTAGAAGCCAGAACATTGTTGGTTCAGTTTCTGCGTGAACACCTGCGCCTAACCGGCACTCATGTCGGCTGCGATACAAGCCAATGCGGTGCTTGCGTCGTCCACAAGGATGGACAATCCCTTAAGAGCTGCACGATCCTCGCTGCACAATGTGATGGTGCGATGATTGATACAATTGAAGGTCTCGCCGATGGCGACACGCTGCATCCTATGCAGGAAGCGTTTCGGGAGAACCACGGGCTGCAATGCGGATTCTGCACACCCGGCATGGTGATGAGTGCACTCGATCTCGTTAAAAATAATCCTGACCCAAGTGAGACAGAGATCCGAGAATGGCTTGAGGGAAATATCTGTCGCTGCACTGGCTATCATAACATCGTTAAATCAATCAAGGCCGGTGCCGCCAGCATTCGATAGGGGGATAAATAATTTAAAATAATAAATTTTGGACTTAGGGGGGGAGAGCTATGTCCGAGACTGGAATCGGCGCCTCGGTGCGCCGCAAAGAAGACCGACGGTTCCTAACGGGAAACGGTAATTATCTTGATGATATAAATATTGAAGGCCAAACCTACGCTTATTTTGTTCGATCGCCGCACGCGCATGCAGCCATCAAATCAATTGATACGAGCAAAGCCGAGCTATCAGATGGGGTTGTTGCCGTTTTGACAGGCCAACAACTCGCCGATGACGGAATAGGTGGCCTAATTTGCGGTTGGGTAATACATGGAAAAGATGGAGAACCTCACAAGGCCCCTGCCCACCCCGCTCTCGCGATTGATAAAGTTCGATATGTGGGGGACCATGTGGCTGTTGTGGTTGCTGAATCGGCAGCGCAAGCTAGAGATGCCGCAGAAATGGTGCGCGTCGAATATGACGTACTTCCGGCCGCAGCTGTGACAAGTACCGCAGCTGACGTGTCAGCACCTCAAGTGCATGACGACGCGCCAGGAAACATCTGCTATGATTGGGAAATTGGCGATAAAGAAGCCACTGACGATGCATTTGCAAAAGCCCATCACGTAACCAAGTTGGAGTTGCTGAATAATCGTTTAATACCAAACGCAATGGAACCAAGGGCAGCCCTCGCGGAATATAACGCAGGTGATGAAAACTTAACTCTCTATACGACCAGCCAAAACCCGCATGTGGCCCGATTGGTACTCGCCGCATTCAATCAAATCGCACCAGAGCATAAGCTGCGAGTTATCGCCCCTGATGTTGGTGGAGGCTTTGGCTCTAAAATTTTTATCTATGCGGAAGAAACAGTCTGCCTATGGGCTGCTCGTAAGATTAACCGCCCCATCAAATGGAACGCGGACCGCTCAGAATCTTTCCAAGCAGATGCACATGGCCGTGACCATGTCACGACGGCTGAATTGGCGCTCGATGTAGACGGCAAATTCACGGGCATGCGGGTCCACACCGTCGCCAACCTAGGTGCCTACTTGTCAACCTTCGCGTCTTGCGTACCGACATATCTTTACGCAACGTTATTGGCGGGTCAGTACACGACACCAAATATTTATTGCGATGTTCTCGGTGTCTTTACCAACACTGCCCCTGTTGACGCCTATCGAGGGGCGGGACGGCCAGAAGCGACATTTGTGGTAGAACGTCTTGTCGATGCAGCTGCCCGCGAAATGGGGATGGATCCAGCGGAAATTCGGCGGAAAAATATGATAGGAACTGATGCTTACCCATATCAAACACCAGTCATCCAGCAATATGATTGCGGCGATTATACAAAGGCGTTGGATGAAGCATTAAAACTTTTCAACTATGCCCATTTGGAAGAAAGAAAGGAAGAAGCGAAATCGCGTGGAAAGGTGCGTGGGGTCGGATTATCCTCTTATATTGAAGCATGTGGTATCGCGCCGTCGGCTGCAG